>Ga0209431_10000737_pt1 | contig 27208 bp, 28 predicted proteins | sample RifCSP13_3_FD_184021 | JGI IMG/M metagenome (GOLD analysis project Ga0209431, IMG submission 184021) | Soil microbial communities from Rifle, Colorado - Rifle CSP2_sed 13_3 (SPAdes) (version 2) | ecosystem: Environmental > Terrestrial > Deep subsurface > Rock core/Sediment | place: Rifle...
AGATTTTACCAACTGGCTTATTGAGTACAACAACTACCGACCGCATGAGTCTCTTGATTATCTGACGCCTTTAGAATATGCTCAACAGAACTTTTACAAAGTGTTACCGATGTGGTCAGCCAGGACAATAACTTTTCTTTTTTGCTTAGTCTGTTAAAATACAATTGGTGATGCAAAATGAGAGTGTCTTTTAAATATATCGGCGCTACGCTAGATAGACTTGAGTCATCTAACGTGGCCCCATTAGATGCTCTCTTAGAGCTATCTAATTGGGGAGAGGGGGCGAATGTTCATGGTTGTCGTCAAGAAGAAAAAGGGAGAATCGGAAGACAGACTAATCGCTCGTTTCAAAAAGGAAGTTTTGGATTCGGGAATCTTACAGGAAGCCCGGGAAAGATCTCGATATAAAACCCCCTCCGAAAAAAGAAAAGAACAAAAAGCGCGAATTAAGCACCTTATTGAACTCGAGAAGAAGAGAAATTATTAATTTGGATGTGGGTAGTGAGTGACGAGTGATGAGAATTTTCCAGGAACGACTGTACAAATTGTTTTCGGTGTAATCTTGTAACCCCATATTTGATTATTGCGTTTAAATGTTTTTTAGTTCCATAGCCTTTATTGTGCACCCAATCGTACTTTTTATAACTGGCACGGATACCGATTTTTTTCATTAAAGTATCACGATAAACTTTGGCAATAATACTTCCGGCTGCAATAGACAAAGATTTTTCATCGCCATCGATTATGGCTAATTGTCTTGATTTTGAGTCAAGTTGCATTAGTCCGTCTTTTTGGTTTTTGACCCCTTTCAACCCCGCTTTTTTGTTTTTAGGCAAACCCCTTATAAAAGGCAGGTAAAAAGCATCTAGCAAAAGATAGTCTAGCCCTGCCCCTTTCAACTTTTTGTTTGCCTCTTTAACCGCTCGCCTCATAGCGACCCTGGTTGCTTTTGCCATTCCAACTCTATTTATCAAAGCAGCCGATACCTCGCCTATCCCCCAGCAGATTGCATTTTCCTTAATCCATGTCGAGGCCAATTCCCTCTGTTTTTCCGTCATCTTTTTGGAGTCATTGATGACAATCTTTTCTCCTTTCCCATTGGTAATTGCCTGCCCGCCGAAGCCTCGGCGCAGGCGGGATATTTGGCTACCGGCTCCTGAGAACCTTTGGCTCGGAGAGAAGTTGTAATTTGGAGCGAAGACTGCAGTTGCAGCGACTACCGGTCCTGCAAAGCTTCCACGCCCGACCTCGTCTATACCCCCAATTAGCGTGTATCCCATTTTCCATAGCTTTTTTTCGTAACTTAGGTTCGGCCAATTCATAAAGATAAATTCACTGGGAAGAAAAAACCGTATATACTGAATTATCGGAATCTTCCAGAGACGCTCTTATAACTCCCTGAGCTTGAAGCATTCTTTCAATAGCCTCGTGAGGTTGTCTTCGTCTTATAAAATCCTCGCAAGAAGTTATATCCATTAAGCCTTCCATGTTTACAACGCCAAGAATCCTAGTTAGATCTATCTGCTCTTTTCGTGATTTATACTTCGCCTCAGTTAACAATACTTCTGCAATCCTGGCCGGAGCCAGATAAGGAGCGACTTTCACTTGTTTCAGGTTTGCATTTACCAAACCCCTCAAAGAGTTAACTGTCGATAACACAGCCGCATCGGAAAAATCACTTCTCGTCATGAAACTATCCGGATTAATAAATACCGGGTATTCATTTAAAAACCAGTCTGCTGCTTCATCTACCGATATAAGCATATCCCGGGTTACCTCTCTTTCCAATAAAAGTAGCTCAAAGACATTATTTGACTTTTCCTTTATGAGCTTCCCCACAACTTCCCTTTTAACTGTTTGAAGATAAGCTGAACGCAGTCTCACTCTGGAAATCATCGGATTTACTCTGTCTTTCCTATCAAGTTCTGCTGATTTATACATAGCATTTGCTAAATTCTTTCTAGTCCCTTCCCTGGCGGATGCTAATCCAACTCCTTCTAAAAATCCTTCCGTTTGTCTTGAAATTTCCTGTAAAGTATTCTCTGTGATTTCTTCCTCCTTAAAAACTTCTGCCAAACTCCTAATGCCAACCAAAAGGTCCTCTACAACTTGTTGTTCCGCTCCCGGTCCGCCGCCATAATCCACTCGAATCTCATCTTGTTGTCTTAATGCCGCCTCTAACCCATTCCAAACCTCTTGGGGAACAAGACGAGCCACCGTCCAGGATTTCGGAAAAGAGTTAAGATCAACCGAACTTCGATATAGGGGTTTACTTATTACCTGGTACTTTTCGGAGTCAGCAATTCCCCTCCCCCTATCGGTTTGGTGAGTGTGGGGCGTGTCCCAACGAGTTGTATAAATCGCACCGGTATAGGAATCGTATCTTGGCACCCAGATGGAAACTCCCTTACCTACCTCATCAGCTAATGTGGGTAAGTTTAAAAAAAAGGCCTTGCCGGTATCAACTATCAGAAGATCAGCCTTCTCGTCGGGCATTCTGGATCTGATCCTTGCGGCTAAACGCTCTCCCGTTGACTCGATGCTTCCCTGTCCAAAAAAATCACGGCCCTTCTGAACTCCATCAGGAAGCTGGAAATCGCCCTCTTTGGTGGTCTGATTCATTAAATTCAAGTATAACAGCACGAGTAAAGGATAATTGCGAACTGCCCCGCTCTCTGTTACAATTTGCTCCTGTGAAGGCTTTAGTTTTTCTAAAAGAAGTCCGGTCGGAACTTTCTAAGGTTGTTTGGCCAAAAAGAAGCGAAGTAATTAAACTTACATTAATTGTATTTGCAATCTCGTTAATTGTAGCCGCTTATGTCGGAGCATTGGATTTTTCTTTCGTAAAACTGCTCGAGCTTTTGATTTCACGCTGAAAAGGGTAAAATACTCATATTCATGGAAGCTACCAACCCGCAAACTTCTATTGATGAACGAGGTACCGGAAAAAAGAAAATTCCGGGCCATATTGTTATCAATAAAACTGAAGATAAAAACGCCAAGTGGTATGTAGTTCATACCACGAGCGGTCACGAAGCTCGTGTGGCCGAAACTCTACGCCAGCGCGTCGAAACCATGAGCTTACAGAGTAGAGTTTTCGAGCTTTTGGTTCCTACTCAGGATAGGGTCGTTATTCGCGGCGGCAGAAAAGCAACGGTAAAAGAAAAAATATTTCCGGGTTATATGCTTATAAAGTTGTCTCTGGACGATCCGACCTGGCTTGCGGTTCGAACCACCCCCGGAATTACCGGATTTGTGGGAGCTGGCAAAACACCGACTCCTTTATCTGAAAATGAAGTAGCAAACATTCAAAAGTTCGTTTCGGCCCCGGCAAAAAGATTCAAGACAAGGTTCTCCACCGGTGAAGCTGTCAAGATCACAGACGGGCCCTTTGCAGATTTTCTCGGAACAATTGATGAGATTGACGAAGAAAAAGGGAAAGTTAAAGTTTTGGTTTCAATTTTTGGACGCGAAACACCGGTTGAGTTAGACCTTTTACAGATTGCCAAGGTCTAACGAAGACCTCGTTCAATCGCTCCATAAGGTGTATTCGAATAGAATCTGAAGCCGAATGGTAAGATTGTATGGGGTTGAGCTCGATCTTTTGCAAATAGCGAAGTTTTAAGTTAGAATAAACCTACCTCGCTCATCCTTTGAGGTGTTTGAGGAAGATACAAACTTAGAGTATAAGAGTTGAAGAGTATAAGAGTTGAAGTATCGATATTTTATAGATTTTCCTTCTTTCTAATCTCATGCTCTCTCGCTATTCTACTCTATCCGCCATGGCTGGAAAAAAGATAAAAACAATCGTTAAGGTAAACCTATCCGGTGGTGAAGCATCGCCTGCTCCACCACTTGGTCCGGCACTCGGTCAGCACGGAGTAGCCATAATGGATTTTGTAAAAGCCTACAACGAAAAAACTTCTGAAATGAAAGGCCAAGTTGTCCCTGCGGTCATTACTATCTATGAGGATAGAAGTTTCGATTTTGAGATTAAAAAGGCACCTATTGCTGCCATGATTAAAAAAGTGCTGGGACTCTCCAAGGGTTCGGGAACAACGCCCCGGGAAATTGTGGGGACACTTTCTGAAGCTCAAGTCGAAGAAATAGCTAAAGAAAAGTTAGACGATTTGAACACTAATGATTTGGAGGCCGCCAAGAAAATAGTCGCGGGCACAGCAAGATCTATGGGTGTCAAAGTCGAGGAATAGTATTTGTTTCTTTGCCTGACTTTCTTTTAAAAAAAAGAAAGTCAGATTAAGGATATGGGTAAAACAAAAACAGCAGTCTTATCAGGAACTCCGCTTGAGAAAAAAAGCGGAAAACAAATCTATGAAGAAAAAAAGCGAAGAAAAAAGTTGGAAGAAAAAAAGGCACAAGTTGCTGGCCTCGGTCTTAAGGGAGGCGAGCGCATAAAGGTCGTTGGTGGTGAAATAATTCCCCAAGAAGAAGAAAAAGTAACAGGTACGGGAGAACCCCAATCCCAAAAGCATAAAAAGACGAAGGCTAGAGGAAAAAAGTACAGGCAAGTCTATAAAAAAATAGATAAAGCAAAACGCTACCCCGTCTCTGAAGCAATTAAGCTGGTAAAAAAAACATCTTATGCAAAGTTCAATGCATCGGTAGACCTGCATTTAACGATTAAGAAAGGGGGATTCTCAACCGATGTCAGCTTGCCTTTCTTTTCTGGTAAACAAAAAAGGGTCGAGGTTGCAAATGATAAGACAATCGAAAAGCTTAATGAAGGAAAAGTAAATTTCGACATTCTCCTGGCAACGTCTGACATGATGCCCAAACTACTCCCTTTTGCACGTCTTTTGGGACCCCGCGGACTAATGCCCAATCCTAAAGCAGGAACACTTATTAAGGACAAAAAGAGTGTGAACAAATTCTCCGGAAATTCTTTGGTCATCAAAACAGAGAAAAGCCGGCCTATAATTCATACTTCAGTTGGCAAAGTAAGCCAGAAAGACAGCGAATTGAAAGAGAATATTGATACGATAATTGAAGCTGTAAATAAAAAGCAAATCGAAAGGGCTTACCTTACCTCTACAATGAGCCCATCCGTAAAAATTGATTTGGCTAATTAATTTAATCCCCCTACTCTGCCTTGACTGCACCGTATAAAGGAGTTATTGGTCCCGTACCCGTTCCGAATAAAAGAAAGACAACAAAAACGGCGATTATAAAATAGATAATCAACCAAAGCAAAGTCAGGACAACGGTAGTAATCCCCCAACCCACACTTTTCTTTACCCCCATATAAACTCCCGGAGAAAAAAGTAAAAGTGAGTAAATAACGAACGAAATTACGATTAAAAGTAAAGTTATAACAGCCTGGAATTGATAACTAATGAGCCTGTTTAAATAATTTCCCAGAAAAAATACCAGAATTGTGTAAAAAAGAATTATTATTGATGATACAAAGCTGACTCCGAGACTAATCAATAACATTCTCGAATTACCTGAAACACTATCCGGCTTGGAACCGGTCCCCCTCACCTCAGGAAATGCTGACTTGTTAACTCTTTTAATGATAAATCTTATAAAAAGTACAATGAATGTTCCGAGAAATAATATTACGAGAATGGCGATGGCGATTTCTTTGCCATAGAGCTTCAAACGTGAGTCCGCATAGGTTCCTTCAACCTTATAAGATTCCAGAGCTGCCAAGTTTGAAGCAGTTTTGACTATGCTACCATATCCGATTTGGCTGACGAAGGAATCAAAAGCAGTATTTGCTTCAGGAGCCGACACTCCTGCTTTTCCAAAAGATTGAAAGGCAGTTTCTTCAAGCCGATATGTCACTTCTCCTTTTGCACCTTTTAAGAAAAGGTCGCTGTCGGAACTTATACCTACACGCAAATTCCTGATGCTCTCCTCTGCCTTCAGACTTTCAAAAGTGTAATCGTAAGCTCCCAAAATATTCTTCTTGGTGTAGCCAAAAGCGCGGAGATAAACGAAAAACGCTCCGGATTTATTCGCGGAAATCTCCTTAGGTAAAGTTACCGTAAGCGTATCAATGTCAATTTGAGTTTTGGCCTTCTGATAGCGAGCACCACCCCAATAGTTATCGTAATAACTCGGTTCCTGATATTCGGCACAAACTTGCTGCCCGTAAGTTCTTGTAACGGGGTTATAGACTGAAGGATCGTAGCGAACGCATCTATTCTGTAAGATCACTTGGTATACAAATACTTCCTTAGGTTCAACTCTTGGAATTCTTAACTTCAGCTCTGTCAGAGGGCTTTCGCTCTTGTTGGTAAATGCTATTTTTGCGGACACCACTGCCTCTCCGTTACCCCTGAAAACGAGAGTATAGTTATGATCCTGGCCCAAAAATCCCGGCTCGGTTTGGGGAGGAAGAATATAATCGGGCGCCACTTTTAATTCCGTCGGTCCCGAACTTTGATCCTGGCTTTGGGCGTTTAATGAAGAACTAAAAAGGACAAAACATGCTGTTACCAGAAAAGTGCCGAACATGAGACCGATATACCTTTTCATTACCTCTATTAGCTCACAAACCAAAATTTTTGTCAATTATCGCAAATTTAACTAATTTGTGGCGCTCTTAAATTGGAGACACAACAAGAAAGGTGAATAAACCGATTAGAAATAGATAAGAGAAAAATAGTTTTATACCAAGCAAGTTTGGTATTCTCTTAATTCAATAACCTTAAAAAAGTGGAATGGAAGGGATTTATCGACTTCCCTTCCAATCCTGTGACAAACTTGTGTCCTCTAAAAGAAAAGACACTTTAAACTCTAAAATCTTCAAGTGCAAGTTGCCCCCAGGAGCCTGGGTGGCAAATTCCTCACCGATTTTCCTGCCTCTTATGGCTTTGCCGAGTGGAGAAGTTTCTGAAATGATTCTTGTTTCCAAATCATTTCTTTTGCCTAAAATGTAGCTGTCTACTTCAGTTCCCAGTACTACGGCCATTGTTTCTGATTCTCCGTCTGGATACCGAACCTGAAGTTCCACTTTATGACCAAGCTGAATAGTAGTTTCTGCCAACAAATCCTCGGCAGCGATGTACTCTATTGACTTTAAGAGATTAGATAAGTTCTCAATCTCAACTTCAATTCTTTGCCTTTCCAGCTGATTACGATAGACTACGGGGTCATGCATCGTATCGCCATCCTGATCGAACTGGCGGGCTTCTTCTCCCAATCCAATATATTGCTTTTGAAAATTCTCAATTTGTCGATGAATTTCAAGCTCAGTAATTTTGAAAAGTCTCCTAATGGGTAACATCATAACCTCCTTTTGGTTATTAGGGATTTCTAATTAAGTAAGATTTTCGTTATTTGCCTCTCCTGGGTTGGCACAGAATAACCTTTAAAATAGTCCGAAGATTATTCGATGCCAACCCAAAATTGATAGCGCTAACGAAATACTTTCTTGTTGTGTTAAAGTACTTAGCACTAAATCCAAAACACTTCGCATAGAAATGGAGGGAAATAAGTGCTATTTGATTTTTTCTACCAAGAAATTACCTAATATTAGATAATCCATCTTTGTACTCAAGAAACACCTAAGAGCATCTGTTGGTGTTTCTACTATAGGTTCACCTGCCAAATTATAAGACGTGTTTAAAATTAAAGCAACCCCAGTAAGCTTATAATACGCACTTATCAGATCATAATAAGTACCATTATCCGTCTTTGTCACAGTTTGAACTCTGCATGTTCCATCTACATGCGTAACGGCCGGAATTTTCATCTTGAATTCAGTTTTGACTGGTACCACAAAAAGCATAAAAGGGCTGTCCATATCAGTCTCGAAATAGTCAGAAATTTTTTCCCGAAGAACTGAGGCTGCGAAAGGCCTAAAAACTTCTCTGTGTTTAACTCTATTATTTAGTATATCCTTCATATTTTCCGGTCTAGCATCGCATAAAATACTTCTATGCCCAAGTGCTCTGGGTCCAATTTCACTACCTTCCTGAAACCATCCGATTATTTTCCCTTGAGATATGAGTTTTGCCCCGATTTTTGCAGGATTATCAATTGTTCTGTATCGAAAAGGTAGTGATTTAGGAATAACTAAATCTCTAACTTCCGAAATCCTTTTCAGCATCTTTTGAATTTCATTCTCTGAGAAAGAATCTTTTCTATAATCTTGTTTCCAAACTCTAATTCTTCTTTCATTCTTTGCAAAAATATAATATCCATATAAAGCATTACCAACACTTTGACCGGGGTCTCCTGCAGCAGGAAATATGTGAATCTTTTCTATATTTGTTTTCTCTAGAATTTTTGTATTGCAAACGGTGTTTAGAGCACCTCCCCCTGCCATACAAAGATTCTTTAGCCCAGTTTCTTTTTGAAATTTATTTATTATTCCGATTACGACTCTCTCAAATTCAGCCTGCAACCAAGCTGCCATATCTTTATAAACTAAGACTTGAGAGGAGAATTTTTTAGGAACTATCACTTTGTGTCTTTTGAAATATTCTCCTACCCCATCTGCCGTGTGATATTCTAAATTGTTATAAAACATTCCTTCCTTGGTTTCAGTAAATAGACTTAGGTTTGAGAACTTGTTAGGATTGCCATAAGAAGAAAGACCCATTGTCTTTCCGGCCTCATTCTGGTGCCAGCCAAAATAAGAAGTAAAAGCTTGGTATGCAGCAACTATTCCCTTTTCATAATTAGCGACCGGATTGCCCCCAACCTTTGTAATAGAATTACCTTCGCCTATATATACGCTTTCAGTGTTGTTATTATTACCTCTTCCGTCAATTACCAGAACTAGAGATCTGTCAAATGGAGAGGTAAAAAAAGCCGAACAAGCGTGAGAGATATGGTGATCCGCTCTTATACACCTTTTTTTTGGAAAACCAAAATAAGAAAGTCTTCCATCATAGTCACCTCTTATCTTATCGCTGTAATCGCTAAAAACAACCAAATCTACCTCATCGAGCCTTGTCTTTGTCTTCTCCAAACAGTACTTTAATGAATTAATCCATCCATAGGCATATTTAACTCTTGTTAGTCTCTCCTCTGACATGTTTACCGCGATTTCTCCGTCGATAAGAAGTGTACAGCCACCATCGTGCCCTTTGTTTAAGCCTAAGATTTTTCCAATTTTTCCAGTCATAAATTATTCAACAAGTAGAAAGTATAAATATCTCGTATTTACTTAGTAGCTATTATATATATGCTTCCCCACCACCTTTTGGAGTTGGCAATGGAGCTGTCAAATTTCCATTTTTTAACTTCGCTGAATCCTGCGTCTTTAAAAAGAGACACGAGCTTTTCAAAGTCATAGCTCCAAAAATGAGGATTATACTTTTTATCGTCATCTTGATCTCTGAAATGATAATTTACCAAATCGATGTATGTATTAAAATGTTCCAAACAATCTCGTTTTGAATACCACCTTTTTAACATTTCATCAAAAAACCTTTTGTCTTTTTTCACATACGCTTTAATGACTTGTTCGCCGTCCGGTACTCCTACGACCACCCTTCCCCCCTTCTTTAAAACTCGGAAGCATTCTTTAGCAAACTTTTTAGTTGAAGTTGGATAATCAATATGTTCTAAAAAGTGTTCGGTAAAGATAAATTCAGAAGACTCATCCTTTAAAGGAATTCCTTCGCGAAGATCGTAAATAATATCTGCAGGAGGTACGATATCAATATTTAAATAATCCCTCAACGTATGGGAACCGCCACCAATTTGGATTTTGGTAGTATCAAGGTTCTTTTTTTTGCTTAAATCTCGAGCTCCTTTAATGTGGTTTTCATAAAGACCAATTTCTTTCGTTAAATTTCTGAGAGCTCTTCCCATACCGTGAGTTGTTTTATTAAATTCAAGAATAGCTCTTACTAGGCATTTCAGTTCTTTTACTTTGTCTGAATCAAGATTACTCATTTTTTTCTTTTCTAATATGTTCGGAGTTTAACAATGTATCATATTCTAAAAACTGAGAAATTGCGCTACCCACTCCTTCTGAAGAGTTGTCAATTACATAACAAGGAATACCAAACTTTTTGGAAACCTCTTCTGCTTTTTCAAGAGTCTTTACAAGGTAATTGTCAAGCATCTGCAATTTCCGCTCCTCTGCTGCGTCAGCTGGAAAAAGGTTTCTTTTCTTTCCACCGACAATCTCGTCTTCTTTAATTCGCGCAAGTATCACGTTTGGCGGTGCCATAATAACAAATAATCCACTTAGAAGCCCCATCCATTCACCAGTAGTATCTACCATTTCACCTTCTTTATAGTTAAGATAATGTGCATCAATAATGATAGTCTTCGCTTCTGAACTTCCATCAGTTAATATTTTTCTCATCATTTTTTCTGCTTCGGCATTTTTATAATCGTCAGGCAAGGCCCTTAAGGTCTCGTAATCACCTTCTCGAAGTGCGAGCCACTTCATTAACTCGGTTGAGCCACGAAACACATCAAACTGAGGATAACCTTGAGACAATTCTTTTATCAAAGTCGATTTTCCAACCCCATTCACTCCTCCAACAAGATATACAAGCTCTTTAGTCATGATTACTATACAGCACTAGGTAATGCATTAATTCTCATTTGAGTATGCCTTAAATCAACTAGACGTGGTTCAATACTAAGATCTATTTCATCTTCCAAATCAACATAGCTAAATTGGGAATCATTAGTCACCTTCCCTAGGTATATTTTATAATTAAGATCTGGATACGCTGGATTGATTCCAACTTCTCCCTTAGGAAAAACCCCGTTAAAGGGTATAGCGATATCCATGTGATTCCAATAATTCCAAATCTGAAGCGCCTTTGTTTGATCAAAGTAGAAGTAAAAACTCGGATATCTACCAAAATTTCTTAATTCCCTATGAATTAGGTGACCGACCAGCTTTTTAGCTTTTAATGCAAGATTTTCAAAGCTCCATTCGAATTTACGCCAATCGATCAACTCTTCTTCGAGGTTAAACAATCTAAGATTTATTAAGTATAATAGTCTCTCGGTTAAATATTCTTTGAAGTGTTTCGTATTGAGATGCTTAAAAATTTTATTAGCTTTAGCGTAAGAAATAAGTTCTTCAAAACTGGGAGAGAAACTACTGAGTTTACCATCGCCTTTCAAATCTGGGCGTAAGCTGTACATTAAATCTTTATAAACAGGATTGTAAAATTCTCCCAAGTCTGAGTATTTTTTAGAAATATTGCTATCTTGATAAAGCATCAGATACTCAGAAACAACCTCAAAATACAAATATCCCAGTATAGATAAATTCTGGATTGAATGTATCAATAGTCTTGAAAATTCATCAGGATCAATATCCTGAGCTGTAAGTCTAAAATCGCTACATAGAATTAAAAAATCTAGAGATTTTTTTACTTTGGAAAGGATTGTTTGATAAAGATTAAATCTTTCGTTAGACGAAAGTAGATACTCTAAATCTTTATATATTTCAAAGTGTATTTTCCCCAATCTCAGGTAGTCGATTCCAATAAGGTTGTTGTGAGCCTCCAGATCTAGTTCAAATTCAAAAACTAATACATCAGGAGTAAAGTCTTCCTTTGTAATAATGGGGGCTTCTTTTTCTAAAATATATTTTCCTAAATTATGAATTCGTAATCTATTCCCGTCATTCGTGATGGGTGCGCAATAAATACTGCCTATAAGACATCCTCCGCTAGAATATATAACTTTAGTTTTTTTAATTATACTTAAATTACTCGTAATATGTGCTAGGTATATTTTATTCTTATTTTTCAAATCTCTAAAAAAAGAATTATCAATCAGGAGTTTCCCATTGGGGCTTTCGGTAATAACTTTTCTTCTCCAATCTAATTCCAATTGATTTTCTAATGAGTCATCCTCCCTTGTCTTTCTGGCGAAGATGTTGTAAAAAACGTGGGCATTTGCCCATTCCCATAAAATGTTGTCTTGTCTCATGTCTTGCTGTTTATACTTTCAAGGGCAGTTATTACACTCTCTATGCTTTTTTTAGAATATAAATAAATTTCTTCACTTTCAACTACAAGCCAATAGGCAAACGCCCTAGCCTCATTCGAAGGAATAAGCTGTATAAATGAATCATTAATCCACCATATCAACTTTGGTAATCTATATCTATCCAGTGCATCCGAGGTTTTCAGGTAATCCGTCATAAGTTTGTTCTCCAAATAATCTCTTTTATCTAAAATAATCTCATAAGGTAACTCATGAAGAATTATAGATGAGCAAATCTGTTTTAGATCAGTCATCGTTAAATCTAACTCATAATATTTCTCTATAGTATTTTTATTTCCTCTTACCCATTCAGCTGCTCTCTCTGCGTGTCCTTCATCTCCTCTATCGTTTTCTCTCCTAATATCATGCATGGCGCATGCAATAAAACAATCAGAAATAAAATCTTCAGAAAGATCCTCTTCATACAATAAAAACGCCATATTAGAGATCTCTCTTGCTACGTGTCGAATCCCGTGAATCGAATCTATAATCTCTTTTCTTAAAAACCATCGGGTGTCTGGTAAATATTTCTCCAGTTTGTCGATGATATATTTGCCTTTTTCCTTATCCAGTTTTTCTTTTTGAAAACCCGGGTTATTCGCTTTAATCCAATCCAAAGTCTCCTTATCCATAAATTGGTGTGGGGGCAAATTTCCTTCGGAAGCTAATGCAATAAGACTTTTCACTTATTTGTGTATATACCCTTTTTATAGTTTAAGTCTATTTTTTTAGCAAATTCGGTTAGTTTCTGTTCACTTATAATTTTAACGTCAAGTTCTTCGGCAACTTTCCTTATCTTTTCCTGGGCTAACTTTTGTTGAGACTTACGCGAAACCAATACCTCCAGTTCCAGATGATATCCCCAGGAATTAGTATACTTAAGTGCCAAGCTGACTCCTTTATACTCGAAGTTGTGACGTTTTTGATAGACAATCTGAATCTGGCTAAAATTCAAGTCAGAAAAAAGTCTTACCGCTTTATCAAAATCTTTGGGATCTATCGATATTTCCATTTCTTCAAAATCACTGCTTCCTCGTCCTAATCTGTTAAGTTTAATTACAATTTCAGCTGTTTTTTTGGAAACATTATTTACTACCTTAACTACTTTTTTAGGAAGCAGGAAAAAAAAGACGTCTTTGTCATCGCTTCCTAAATCACGTGCATTCTTTTTTAGCAAACTGGTAAGCTGGTCATATTTTGCTTTATCAAAAATTGACCTCAGTTCGATTTCGATTCTCTTTTTGTTATTACCTTTTAGCATAACCTTAACCGAGTGTATATTATAGGAAGTATAACAAAAATAATTTAACATTTCCTTGTTGACCTTATATCCATCTCTAGTTTATAATTGTCTTTGTCCTAAGACAGCACGCAGTAACTAAATCCTAGATAAGTCGTGCCGACGGAGTCCCGATATAAATCGGGACGAAGCCCCGAACTTGCGTTCTTGCGATGCACAAACGAAGTATTTTAGAGTAAGTAAGCATGGTGCGGGGGGCAAAAGTAGGTAATTTATCGAGATCCGTCACGTCTTTGGACGTGATTTTTTTTGGAAGTTATAGAATTCTCCTCGCCTTATTTAAGGCTCGGTTTCACACCTGAGTGAGAATTATATAACAGGTGAATAACCAATGCTTTGCATTGTCAATTCCTCCGTGAACAAGTTCACGGTTTCCTTGAAACTGTTATGAAAAAAGCAGAAAAACCCTTTTTTGTAGAAAATCTAAAGCAACAACTTGAAGGCGCCACGTCTATCGTGTTGGTTGATTATTCGGGATTAACCGTCAAGAAGCAACAAGATCTTAAAAAGCGCCTTAAAGATGTCGGCGCCAATATGGAAATCGTGAAAAACACTCTTTTTGAGCTGGCCGGAAAAGGTGCGAAAATAGATGGACAAACCCTTTCCGATAGCGTATTATCAGGGCCTTCCGCTCTTATCCTTACCGAAGCCGACCCGATCGCACCTATCCAGGTTTTGGGTAGGTTTGCAGCTGAATTTGACATTCCTCAATTCAAGGTAGGAGTCGTTGAAGGGTCTTTTCAGGATAAACAAGCGCTAATCAAACTGTCCGTTCTACCGAGTAAAGAAATTCTCTACGCACAATTAGTAGGTGCGATTTCTTCCCCAACGTACGGCCTCGTTTCAACATTACAGGGAAATTTACAGAAACTTGTATGGATATTAAATTCAAAATCGAAAATCAAAATTCAAAATGACAAACCAAAATTATAACTTTTAAGTTTTTAATTGTGCTTTTGAATTTTAAACTTTGAATTTTAAATTAAGAAATGAGGTGATTATAATGGCAGATGAAGTAAAAAAAGAAGACAAAAAACTTTCCAAAAAAGTAGAGACTTTAGTGGATGAAATTTCCAAACTTTCCGTAATGGATTTATCAGAATTAGTAAATGCGCTTCAGGACAAACTCGGAGTTTCTGCTTCTGCACCGGTGGCTCAAGTCGTAGCTCCTCAAGCAGGTGGTGCTACCCCTTCCGAAGGAGAAACACAAGCCCAAGGAGGTGGCGGCGGAGCAAATCAAACAGTCGTAATGACAGCATCGGGAGCCAATAAAATCGCAGTCATCAAAGCATTAAGGGAAATCAATCAAAACTTAGGTCTGAAAGAAGCAAAAGACGCTACAGAGAATCTTCCTTTTGAGGTGTTGAAGGATGCAAAGGCTGATGATGCAAAATCCGCAATTGAAAAACTTAAAGCAGCCGGAGCGACCGTTGAAGTTAAGTAAGAAGATCGGGAGGTAAAGAAATTTCCGGAACTTTTTGAATAAGTTCTCTACTTTTTATTACCTCCCAGGCACTATCAACAAAGTACGGCGGTATCGAACCGGGAAACCGTTTACTTTCAGGTAAAATATCTGTCGGAGACTTACCAAGTCCTCGTGTATAGGTTGAACCATTAACTATTCGGGCTTCAAGATGCTCTTTAAATTTATCGAAAGATAAATGACCTGCCGCCAATGCTGTTAACTCACCCAGAAAATGTCGCATTCCTGAGGTTCTGTTACCGCTTTGATCAAGTTTGGGTAACTTTCGTCCGGTTTCCTCATACGTATTTGCCCACGCGACAGTCCAGGCGTTGTAATTTTCCATAAACTTCTCCCCCCAAACAGCATTCATTCCGGGACGACGGAACTTATTCGTAGGTTGACTTAGTTTTTTAATACCTTCTTTTTCAGGATTAAACTCCGCACCATAGCTTTCGAGAACACCTCTTAAAAGCATTGTATCTATCTCAGGTATATCAACTCTGGAAACCGTAAGACCTTCTTCACTAGTAGTTAACTCGACCTTAAACTTGCCTATCCATTCGTCTACCGCTTTTGTTTGTTCAATCCTTTCTTCACTCATTTTTTTAAATAAATTCTTCTTTTGTCGGATACATAAAGATCGTAAAATCAGTCGGATGATAGTTCGCCCTAAAAATTACACGCCGGGTCAGTGTCGTACAATATTTTAAAATTTCCAGCGAATCCGCATACCAGACATTACTGGTCGGATCGTTTTCCGGTTGTGGATAAGCACCCAACATATTGAAGGCCAGAACTTTTTTTGCGTGAGCAAATATTATTTTAATGGCTTTTTTTCTGTATTCCATATTTTCCGGGACATTGGAATTCAAAACCCCGGAAGCAAGTATCACGTCGTAAGTTTCGCTCATCGGCTTCGAAAAAAAATCTCTGACGAAAAACTGATACTCTGGATAATTCTTTTTCGCTTCCTCTATAAATTCTGGAACTATATCTACACCCGTATAATCTACTCCCTCATATCTTTTTTTCAGGAATTTTGCCATTTCCCCAAATCCGCAACCGACATCCAGAACCGATTTATTACTAAAATCAATCTCAGCCCAAAACTGTCTGAATCTTTGGTGTGCCGCTCCCTTTTGATGCCAGCAAAGACTTCTGGGATCAACTCCGTACTTTTTATACTTTTCCTGATATATATTTTTAATTTTCTGGCTTTCTGAATTCATGTATGATGTATCATTACATGTAACATTAAAATATCATTGAATATCATAATACTGCTAAAAACTCTAAGATTTTTTCTTCTACTTCAACTCCGCAATCCTTTTTGATTAAATTCCAGGAAGGGCCTGCGTTTGCTTCGATCACCCAAAGTTTTTGGGTTTCGTCCTCGACCAAAATATCCACTCCCGCAATATCCAATTCAACCGCTTTTGCCGCCCTAAGTGCTAAATCAGAATAATTTTGAGGGACCGGAACTAGACTTTCTTTTACTCCCTCGGGTATCTCCCCATTTATTTTTGTAACAAAATGCTTTCTCCACTTTGTCGGCCTCGTTATTGCTCCGAGTACTTTATCGCCGACTGTTAAAACTCTGACTCTTTGACTGGCACGAACTAAACTTTGGGCAAAAAAACGAACCCCCTCCTTTTCCCTAGTTCTTAACTCATCAAATAAAGTATCAAAGTTCTGGTTATTTTCAACTAACCACGCGTCTCTACCCCTCCTTCCCGACGTACTTTTAATTACATAAGGAAATCCTAAGTATGCGGGTGCTTTTTCTCGGATAAGTCGTAAGCTGCCAAAATAAGTCTGTGGCAGAGGTAAGTGGGCCTCGATCAGTTTTTTTAATTCCATTGCCTTCGAAAGTGTTGAGGCAACCATAATCGAATGCTCATAAACCCTGTCGACCAACTTAACTCCTTTTTGGTGAGCGTAATTGACAATTAAGGTTGCGTCTTCCAACCTCTTACCTACAAGTCGGATGTAAATTTTCTGGAATTCCTTTATATCAATTCCCTGAATTTTCAAACTGAAATCCTTCCCGCCGAGTGATGCATATTCTAGATCGTAAAAAGAAGCCAAAGTTACATCCATCTTAAGATTCTCTATAGGCTTACTAAAGCTGTCCAGTTTTGACCTTGGACCTCCGGTAACAATTAATATTTTTTCCATTATCTATATTTCCGCTTCTGTTGAGTCAATCAAAAAACCCTGTAAATCCCGCCTACCGATTAAAATCGGTGTAGACAACCTGCTCCTATTTGCAACCGACGCGCTTGTTTTTATTTTTCTTCCTGCAAGTCTAATGTTAAGCCCTATTACCGGTCTCGCCTGCTTTCCGTGGGCTGACCGATAGGCATACCGCTTTTTCCAGAGAATATTACTCTCGTCCAGTAAACCCAACTCTTCCGCTAAATTTCTATCAATTGAGCTTCTTAAAGCACCCGTATCAATTCTTGCTTCAACTTTCCGGGCTTTTTTCTTCGGCGTATAAATTTTTACTTTCTCAACGGTTTTTAATATTTTAATTCCTTCTACGACTTTAACCCTGTCGGCAAATCTTTCGGCAAAAAGAATTTTTGCAACTTTTACACCGTGCTCAGCGTCTCTTACCTCCAAATCTTTGATCCTTTCAAGTCGTTTCCTCAAGCCTGCTGCATTGGCAAGTTGGATTGAAAGACCCGGCTGGAAGTTGAGTTCCAATATCATCGGTCCTTTCTCGGGATGTAGTACTATATCGGCTCCAAAGTATCCCAATCCTGTTGCTTCCTGGCAGCGGACTGCAGTTTCCAGCACTTTTGTCCAAAGAGGAATTTTAATCCCGTGCAACTTCCTCTTTGTGTTTGGTTTATAGCGTATATACTCACCGTGCCAGTAGGCTTTTGTAGTTATGCCCGTTGCAATATCGATACCGACCGCAATTGCTCCTTGGTGTAAATTAGCCCGTCCCCCCGATTCCTTTGTCGGAAGCCTAAGCATTGCCATTGTCGGAACGTAATTAAAAACTATCACCCTGATATCTGGAGTCCCACGATAAGAGTACTTGCGAAGGGCTTTATGGCGACCGACATATTCTTCAATATAGGCAACATCCGGAGCACTGTCAATCGAATACGCACCTTCCAAAATATCCATAATGTGAAGCTTCAAATCGTCAACTGTAACCCTTTTCCTTTGGGTTGTTATCCAGCCGACAGCATCGGCCGATCTTTTTTTAACTATTATTATTCCCTCGCCGCCCAAACCTCTGTTGGGTTTTAAAGCAAAAGCATCCGGGAGCTTACTCCAGTCAAAAGAAACTAAAGCGTGTGGGGTCACGAATTTAGCGTAAATATCAGGAACTGGAACGTCCGCTTTTTTTAATGCACGCTTGGTCGCAAGTTTTGAATTTGCTTTCTCCTTGGCTGAAGCATTGTTATAAGGGTAAGAAAAAAGATTCCCCCGTGCGTTAAGTCCCAATATTTCAGAAGACTGCATAGTAAATTTTTATTTATTTATGAGCTTTCTAAATCTCCAAAGCTCTAAAAATCTTAAACCAAGATATCTGCCCAACATTACATCGATAAATATTACCGTAAGAATAAAGGCTTCGGGATGCAAAAGTGCGGTCTGCTGGACAATTTTTATTGTTAAAAATATATAAGAAACCAGGGCCAGTATTAAAGTTTCGGTAGTCAGGTTAATGGCAACTTTTGCCGATTTACCCAACTGTACCCGACTGAAATCCTCCGCCAGCAAAACAAGTATTAGTACAGGAAAAATGGAAACGTTAGTAAGCTGCGGTTGACGAATAATGGGAGTAAGAAAAAGTACAACCAAAATTCCGAAAACGACCAAAAGAAGAATAAGAGCCATCCTCGGTAAATACTGAAGTTTAAACTTTAATCTCCTCATCGAAATCCTGGCAAAAGTGGAAACAAAAACTATTACTAAAAATAATCCTATTCCGATTAAAGGTCCCGTCGCCACAAAGGTAACAGCAAGAGCTGCAGGCAAAAATATTCCGAAACCACGAATTCCGACAATGTGCCTCGCTGCGGCAATTAGGGCAGCGACTCCGGGTAGTAAAAGTAATAAAACTAAGGTGTTCGGCGGAACACCGGCTGCAACCGAAGCTCTGATTGCATATTTTAAGGGATTACCCGGAAATACTGCACCAAGCTCCTGCTCATTAAGCAATTTATGCAAAGGTTCCAGAGTTTCCTCAGTTTTTTGTGTCAAATCAGGCCTTGGGGACGGAATGGGCTCGGGAGTATTTTCCAACGTCGTCGACGAGGCCGTTGCTTCGAACATTTCAGTCTCATCAATTGCAACTATCGGTCTTTCCTGAGCAAAAATCGGGATAGGGTTTGGGAAATGAGACAATAAGACCAATACAATAAATAGAACTAATTTTTTCATATCGGATACTTCGCATATTATACTTTTTAAGCCCTAAAATCTCTACTTTGAAGAAAGGTACATGGTCAAAACCATATTCACTTGGCGCATAGCGTACGCTACGCGCCCCTACGGGGATTATCCCTTGGGGGGGGTTTATGGAGCAACTTCTCTCCAAACAATGTTTCTTTCTCCAAGCGTCGGTGGGAAAAGCATCAGTTGGTCGTACCCGAACTCAAAAAACTCTGCTGGAGTCAGAGAGTTGTCGGGCAAGTCTCTCTGCATTACCACTTGATCCCAGGCAACTACGATTCCTCTTACGTGAAGCGGCGAGTCCGCTCCCACACCCGCACTCCCTGTTTGGTATGCTGCCTCGCTAAAGTAAATGCCTTCAAGATCCGGAGTACAGTTATTATCCGTGCAGGTTGAAAACTCCTGCGGTCCGGAAACGGCGGGTGCGACAGAAATATTCCCTCCTGAAATTAACACAAAAGAGCCCAACCCATTTTGTACCAAGATTTTACTTTCGATTGATACATTTCCAGGAGCAAAAACGATAACCTTTCGCGAACCCAAGTCAATGTCACCGGCATTCAAAATTTGCAAACCGCCGCCCCCTGTATATTCATAGTAATGATATCCTGAACCCACCGGATATTCTGTACCACCTGCGGCCAGCGTTGCACCGGAAAGAGGGTTTACGGCTACTGCCTGGGGTATAACCGAAGACGGCAGTTTGTTTCTAAAATAGCTATACGAAAGAGCCGGTCCGTCATACGTCGTCCCTTCTGCTCTCCAATTGTATACCAGGGAGATTACTCCGCCATTAGCCCCAACATCTATACTACCCCCGGCTTGAGGAACACCTGGAAAATCTCCGGTATCATAAATTATTAGACTTTCATTACATAGCACATCCGTAACACACCCTCCGGGTATCTCGCTAAACATATCACCGTTGGTAACCAAATCTCCTTCTTTAGTCTGCCACCACGCGCTTGTGTTAGTAACTCCCACGCCAATTGAGACGTCGCACCTTTCAAAGCCATCCATTATTACCCCCGCCCGCAGTGTAGCCGATGCTCCTATGGAATAAGCAGTTGCATTCATACTGTAGACGGCTGTTGCATCAGTATAGGAAGACTGCCCAACCGGAACGGGAGAAGTAAGCGAGTCGCCAATCGATATAATATTACCATCTGTTGATGTAAAGTTTACCTGGGTTACAGTTCCTACTGGCGGGGAGACTTCTGTTAGTGTGTAAGTTTCAGTACTTAGCATAGAGATTGAGGCAGAACCGGCTAAACTATAATTACAAGACGAACATAAAGGCGAAACCGATACCGTATTTGAGTAAGAGCTATAGATATTATCGCTATGACGATGCGCCCTAACTCGATAATTATATGTAGTTCCGCTGACAACAGTGTTATCAGAATAGGAAGTTAACGCAGTTTGTGCTATCTGGGTTGTGGGAAGGCAAGCAGCGCCAGTGCATCTAAAAACATGGTAGTCATCTGCTCCGGCTGAAGCCGTCCAGCTTAAATCAACTCTCGGAGTCGGAATTCCAGTACATGTCCAGGTAGCAGCATTCAAGGTAACTGCGGGTGGCGGAGAATCAATACAATTGACCGTTTGCACACTCCCCGGTCCGCAGCTCGCCCACCCGGGAGGAATTCCGAAAGGATTGCCCGTACACTGCCCCCCTTGATTGTCATAAGCATTACAAACAACAAAATAATTTCCGACACCGGGACAGGACCAAGATTGTGTCGTTGAATAGCTACCGCTAACTGGAGAAATGTTGTGATCGAAAATATTAGTCCATGATTCAACTGTAGCGGGAGACCACCATCCCTCAAGACTATTCATGTTGGATTCTGCATCGCTTCCAGTAAAAATAAAAGATCCTGCCACACCCCCGACAGTAAGGTTGGCCGGCCCGTTAACAGTGCAGGTCGGCACCGAATTACCCGGCGTAGTCGTAGGAGGGGGAACCGGAGTATTAGTAGGACCCGGAGTAGGACCACCGGGAGTCGGCGTCGGCAGCGCGCCAGTACAATCCCCAGCAGAGCAAACTAAGCAGCACCATTGCCACCTGTGGCACCAATTTCCCTCGTCCCACAATCCACAAACTCCACCCTCACTTCCATATGTGCCCGGCTCAGGGACACCACATTCTCCTGGACACAAGTTAGTCTCACAGGGAGGCCTGCTGAAGGGGCACAGACACTCGTCGTCTCCTACAGTAGCGTTACATGGTGTAGACGATCCCCACGCGTTCTTGGAATAAAATATTAAGCTGAACAAGAGACTTGCGACTACTGCTAAGCTAAAAAAAATACCGTTAGCTCTAATATTATTATGAACAATTGTCTTTATAAACATAAATTATTCGAGGAATAGCAACAGCCTCTTGTGTTTTTATATAGCGGATTTCGATTGCCTCACCATTCTTAGCAATAGCGGCAAACCATTCTTTAGCTTTTGCGTCCGGCGGATCCGGTATGTCACTTATGTCTTCTTTCCCTCGTGTAGTTATGTACATACTAAGCTTATCTATCTGCGTTCCGTCCGGGGTAATCATATACCTTTGTGTACATCCAAAAACAACTTTATCATTTAATGTTACACTCTTAGTTTCCTCACCAGCTGGACTAAATACTCCATAGGTTAGAGTATCGCCTTCAAACCTAACAAGTCGTGCTCTTACATAAAGGGGTTCAACAACTTCAAAGGGTACGCCGGGGTAAAGATCAGGTATCTCCGCCTTGGTAAATTGTTCCTCCCTTATCAAGTCCCGAGGTGGTGAAGTGCTCTTTATGTAAAGAATAATTCCAGTAGCCGCAGTTAAAATAAAAATAGCCAAGATAAAGAAAATAAGGATTTTAGTTTTGATTTTTGCGCCACCCGAAATCTGGGATGTTGTGGTACTAACTATTTGGTAAGGGGCTTCGCCCATATACCTAATATTATGGAATTAATTCGCATCTGTCCAGAAGTCAAAAGAAGATAATTTAAAGACTAGCGGGATTTATATTTCAAAAAAATCTTATTGAGCCTTTTATCAAATGTTGCAATACTTCCCCTCTCATAAATAGCCTCCGAGGCTAAAAGACTATCATAAAAACTTATATTTTCATGCCTATAAATATCGAAAGATCCAATTACGAAAGGAGCACATATAATATTTGATTGATTAACAAAATTTGTCAAAATCGAGCAAAGGGTTTCTTTTTTTGTTTTGTAATGGGTTTCAAGAATGTAAACAGCCTCAGCAATAACTATTAAGGGAACGTAAATCTTTTCGCTTTTTTCGATTATCTTTTTTGCCTTTTTGGCTTGAGCTTCTATATCGCGGGTGAAGAAACGAATCAAATAATTAGTATCCAGAAAAATCATATTTGTTTTTCAAAAATCCCTCTCTCAAGAAGCTTATCCATTTCCTCTTGCGGAAGTGGAGTGACTCCCGGGTTAGAGAGCGCTCCAAAAAGCGATGAAATAGGAAGAAGCTTCTGAATAAAAATTCTCTTGCCTTCTCTGATAAAGATAACTTTATCTGAAGTTTTTATCCTCATATTCTTCCTAATACTGGCAGGCAGTGTAAGTTGTCCCTTTGAGGTTACTGTAGAAATAAACATATGACTTACATTTTAAACAATGTATTACTTTTTGTCAAGAGTATTACATGTCTCCGCTGGCCGGGGGCTTCGCAAGGTTTGCATAAAAAAAGCCTGGGTTATATTACCGTATCGGTTAAGTCAAAAGACTTAAAAAATTCCGGGAACACCCAGGCTTTGTGCTAATAGACATAGCTTCTACTACCTTCTAAGGGGTTGGAGTGGCTACTGGCTTATAGCCGGGTATGAACGTCTGATCCAGTATGTCTTTGCAAAGCTTGCTGAAATCCTGTGTTAAATTAGGATTTACTCCACAGACAAACTCTTGCGTAGTAAATGTTACTCCCACTTCCGGGCTTAAGTCTGTTGCAAAATTAATCTGCATTAATATGGTAATGGTACTCCAAAACATTAATATCCCATCGAAATTCTTCCAGTGATTAAGCTTATCTTGTATTTCCAAGGGATATTTGTCACGCTGCTCTTCGGGCCGTTCCAGGTCATACGCATAAATTACCAGTGTGTTTCCATTAATAAAGGCGGCAACGTCCGCATCCCACCTAGGATCAATCCAGGGAGCTTTGCTCGAGTAAGCCATACCCTCATTATGCAACGCAGGAATCACTGCATTGAGAAACTCGTTCTTGCTGACCATGTTCATTTCCATCTCACTGACTGAACCGGAAATGTCAGCGTTGTTAAACTTGAAGGGCACGGGTCCTTCTTTCAAATTATTTTCTGCTAGCTGCATATATATAGGGTTATTAAAGTTTTCAATGGAACCAGTGGCAACAAGATCGGCAGCTTGGTGGAACTCAACATATCTAACAGGGTAAAGGTTTCTCTGAAAATACATAAACCTTCCCATCGAGTGCAGAAACAATTTGTCGAAAACACTGTCGGGAAGACGTACGTATCTCAAGCCTGAACGGGCCAGAATTCCTTTTGACAATCGAAGAGTAAAGGCATAATTATCCCTTACTAATTTACTTGTCGTGTCGGGATTGAAAACTACCCCGGCAGCACTCAGCTTGTCCTCTAATTCCCGGAGCAAATCCACTTCCCAGCTTGCGTTGGAAAAATTAGGAGTGGATGGTTGATTGTTGATATCGATGGCAACTTCGCCAGATTCGAAAACTACCGAGAGCGTCGTTTGATCATCAAAGACCAAACGGGCTTTTCCTTGAACTTCTCCGGACTCACTGAGTTTGACGGCATACACCGTACCGCGATCAGAGGAGTTAAAACTCACTCCTGCGACAATCGTGGCAGCATTCGGTATGCGGGTGATCATCTTCCGAAGAAGATTGCCGCTAGCGTCGGTGTAGGCTGCCCATCCTTGACCGGATTGATCGACCGAGTAGGAAACTTCCTGACCATCCTCGGTAAGCATTTTCTCCGGAAATGGAAGAAAAACCACGTTGCCGGAAACGGCATTTAGGATGCTGCCGTCCTTTACCAAAGGAATAATGTTTTGGGACTTCATCCCCTCTGTTGAGATTTCTCCACCAGCGCTTTGGGCAATTCCGAAAGTCACCTCGCCTAAGCCTCCGGCCACGAGCTCTGCTGGGACAACTCCAGGTTGAAAATCATACTCAAAATCTCCTCGAATAAAGATCGGTAATGGGGTTGGAGAAGGCGCGGGGGTTTGAGTCGATGTTGACGATGGAGCCGGTGTGGGGGTTACAGTAGCAGATGGCGTCAAAGTTGCTGCAGACGTCGGTGTACTCGAAATGGGTATGGGCGGCATATTACCGCAGGCAGAAACCAGAAAGCTCACTGCCAATAAAAAAGCTAACAACTTTTGCATTTTACTCTCCTTTCTTGAGGTTTACCTTTTTCTAAGCTATGTCTTGTAAAGGTACTTTCGTTTAAATCAGTCAACCGCAATTGGCCTAAAGACTTAAACAAAAAATATTATTATCCCTACTATTGGGACTTGATTCAGAGGATTATATCACACTATAGGAAACGTAAGGATGTCTCGATTGCATAAAAAAAGCCTGGGTTATATTACCGTATCGGTTAAGTCAAAAGACTTAAAAAATTCCGGGAACACCCAGGTTTTGATAGACATAGCTTTCTAAGGGGTAGGAGTAGGCGGAATGGGTAAACCCCTAGTGAAGGTATATCTGATATAGGGTAGGCATTTTTCCAGTTTGCCAGCGTTTGCGTCTGCTCCTAAACAAATCATAGAACTATCTCTCCCATAATGTCTGTGGGCATCGTATTTCATTTTTTCAGGTGCCATCGCCAGCTGCAGTAAATCAACTGCATCTTTCCACGTTTTAAATATCCCCCAATAAAGATTCACAGGGTCAAAGTAGAGTATCTCCAAAGGACTATCTCTATACTGAATACGCTCGTCCGGCTTTCCTAGATCGTACGCATATACAACTAGCCTATTTCCATAAAGGTAGGTGGCAATATCAAAATCTTTTTCAGGAACAAACCACCCGGGATTATGTATATACGTAAGAATCATTTCATCCAGTGTTGGAAGTACTGAATTGATAAATTCATCTTTACTCACCAGATACATATCTAGTTCGTTCACGCTACCGGATATGTTACCTACATCGAACTTCAATGGAGCCGGACCTGAGTCTAAAATCTCTCTTGCAAGCTTTCTTAATAGAGTCTCATCCTCTGGATAACGATACACGGAGAGCTGAAATGTGAAGAAATCTCCATATACCTCAGGGTAATAATCCCTATTGAAATACATGAATTCACCCATTGCCTGGAGGTAAAAGTTCTCCATCACTTGGGGATGAAGTCTAATGTACTTCAATCCAGATCTCTTCAAAATCCCTTGTGAGAAGTGTAGAGAAAACTTACCGTATCCCAAATCGATCTTGTTAGTTGTATCCGTAGAAAAAATCACTCCTTTCTTCTCAAGTTCCGCCAAAATATCCACAGGTGTTGGCGTTTTCGTTGCCGTAGAGGTTGGAATCGGGGTTGGAGAAGGCGCGGGGGTTTGAGTCAATGTTGACGATGGAGCCGGTGTGGGGGTTACAGTAGCAGATGGCGTCAAAGTTGCTGCAGACGTCGGTGTACTCGAAATGGGTATGGGCGGCATATTACCGCAGGCAGAAATCAGAAAGCTTGCTACCAAAAGAAAAACAAACAATTTGTGAAACATTTTACTCTCCTTTCTTGAGGTTTACCTTTTTCTAAGCTATGTCTTGTAAAAGAACTTTGATTGATCGGGGTCAACCTACCGCAATAGGTAGGATTCCCAAGATCACCAATATTGCTATTCCTTTTAATTGGAATAAGAATGAGCGAATTATAACACAGAGATACTATAGGAGAGAAAGTACAATTGATTAATTTAGACATAAAAAAAGCCTGGGTTATATTACCGGATCGTTAAGTCAAAAGACTTAAAAAATTCCGGGAACACCCAGGCTTTAAAGTTAACTGACATAGCATTAAGGTAATAGTGATGGGGGCAATGGAGCTCCGCGGTTAAACGTATAGTTGATGTAGGGCCGGCAAAATTCAACCAATCCTTTATTAGTGTTGTTAATCCCACAAAAGATCCCGCCGGGAAAAACATTGCTCCATTCAAAATTTGTAGTCAAATTAATCATGGTGTAGGTAGTAGTACCTAGGCAGGCTATAAAAAGACTGAAATACATTGTCTCGCGATCAGAAGCAAGCTCAATTGGTTGACGGTTCCTCTCCCCAGGTTTACGGTCGTAGTAAAAAGTAATTAGCTTGTTCCCGCTTATAAAAGCCGCAATATCTTGATCAGCACCCGGAACTGCCCAAGGAGGTTTAACAGAATAAGTCACCCCCAAAGCTTGTAATGCGGGAATAACTATATCCAGAAATTCTGCTTTGGAGACAAAGTTCATCTCGAGTTCGTTAAAAGAACCCAAACTACCGTTGTTAAACTTTATAGGTGCTGGACCTTGTTTGAAGTTCTCTTTCGCAAGAGTCGCAAATTCGTAAGTCTCTTGATACTGCCAATCGCCCTGTCTGACGAAAAATTCGTTATATCTATCAGGATAATTGTTTCGCTGCACAAACATGAACTTTGCTACAGTCCAGGAATACATCAAATCCAACCTATCTGGAGGAATCTTCACATACCGCTCTCCTGACCTTGCCAATATACCTTTCGACAAGCGATAGGTATATTTGTAGTACTCAGTTTCAAGAACAGTAGTTGTATCTGGAGTGAAAACAACTCCTGCTGCAGCCAGTTTCGCATCCAATTCTCGAAGAGCGTCCTTCTCCCAATTTCCAGCTTGGAAGTTAGGTATCGAAGGTTGTCCTCCAACATCGATGGCAACTTCGCCGGACGCAAAAACTACCGAGAGCGCCGTTTGATCATCAAAGACCAAACGGGCTTTTCCTTGAACTTCTCCGGACGCACTGAGTTTGACGGCATACACCGTACCGCGATCAGAGGAGTTAAAACTCACTCCTGCGACAATCGTGGCAGCATTCGGTATGCGGGTGATCATCTTCCGA
>Ga0209431_10000743_pt1 | contig 27086 bp, 15 predicted proteins | sample RifCSP13_3_FD_184021 | JGI IMG/M metagenome (GOLD analysis project Ga0209431, IMG submission 184021) | Soil microbial communities from Rifle, Colorado - Rifle CSP2_sed 13_3 (SPAdes) (version 2) | ecosystem: Environmental > Terrestrial > Deep subsurface > Rock core/Sediment | place: Rifle...
TTCCCGTGATTGCGATGTGGCGCGGATCGCAATCACGGGAACTGGCGTGTCTCGCCGGTAGAAGACTCGTGGCCGCTGCAAATCCCGCTTTTCCACGTCCCGCAACTGTTCGTCGCCTTCAACAAACGCAACATCCGATCCGGCCCGCTGTCCTTCCCTCATCTTAGTCTGTTGCAGTTCCGGCACGCGGGCCGTGGCAAAATCAAGCCACTCCTGCAGCAGCACTCTGCCGTCACGGGGTGCTGTATCTGCCAACGCCTTTTTCAAACCTTCTTCTACCAGTGCGTATGTCAGCAGTCCATGTCCGAGCTCTGCAACCTCCAGTGCCGCTTGATAACTCTGGGCCGCCGTCAGGATGTACATTCCTTTTTCGTAGGCCAGTTGGGCCAAGCCTTTGGAGTTCATTGGACCGCGACGCTTCTCTTCTGCCTCCAGCGCCTGACCGGAATTGCAGGCGTCCAATACCAGTAAGATCTGGCCGGCCTGAACCTGCTCAAAAGCTTGCTCAAGCTCTCGGTCAGAGATACTGTGAGAGAGAATAGATTGCAGTCCCGCCAGATTCAGGCGCCGCCGCGACCCCTGATAGCCCAGGTCGTGCGGCAATAGATAAAACTGTGCCTTATTGGCGAGGCCGTGTCCGGCGAAATAGATGACTACTGTGTCTTCAGGTTGCGCAGCTCTTAGTTTCGCAAGTTGTGGCGGTGCTCCGTCGGGTATCGCAGTTCCAACCCCAGATAGTCGCTCCAGCGCCACAAGAATATTTGCTTTCGTAGCATCCTCATCCAACAGCGGAACAACTTCGATGGTTGTGAACTGGCCCAGCAAACTCTGCTGGCTGCGCCGCAGTTCGGCACTGAAGTCGTTAGCGTCAGGGACCGCAAGTTTCAGGTTATATCCTGGATTAGAATAGGTATTGACGCCGAGGGCAACGATATAGGCATTGGCGGGTCGTTTCAGACTGTCGACGCCAGTTACGGCTAAGCTCGCATCTGTACTTTTGATGTTGGCACTGTTGAAGGCGTAAGCAGTTAATTGGTTCTCACCTGCGACAATTGGAATTGTGGTCTCGAGCACTATGCGATTGTCCTTGTCGGGCGCTAGCTCACCACGCCAGACTTTCGCGAGCGCGCCATTGCGAAACAGTCGGACGTCGCGAGCACCGGAGCTGGATGGATGCTCGCTGTCAGGCGGCGACTCCATGATTTCAATTCGCACAGGCAAGTTGCGCGCAGTCACACTTGTCGTCGACATCTGTTTGTCCTGAAGTGTGAGCACAACCTGAGGTTGACGCCGATCTATCGCGGAAATATCTTGCGGTGCTTTTGGCAACCGGTCGGCGAGGATGTCTGCGAGTAGTCCCGGATGAAAGAACTCATTAAAGAAGACTTCAACGGGACGTACGTTCTGTGTCCTTCCATTGAAGCGCCAGAGTATCTGGTTCCATGAACCGGGTGAACCGTCGAATAGTCCATCTGGCGCAACTACCAGCCAGTCACTCCGTGCAGATGACAGTCCGGCAATGTTCTCTCGCAATGAGATCAGCGTCGCGCCGAGGGTTGCTGTTCTAGTATCCCAGATACGGATGCTTCCATCGTCACTTCCCGAGGCAAGCCAATGCGCGTCGGGACTAAAAGTGACGGTGTAAATCTCGCTGAGGTGACCGGTCAAGCTTCTCGTTTCACGTCCGCTTGCCACATCCCAGAGTCGCACTGTTGTATCCGCGCTGCCAGAAGCGAGTTGTTGGCCGTCGGGAGTGATTGCCAGGGCTTTCACTTGACGGGAATGTCCGGCGAGTGACCTGACCTCCCGTTTTGTTTCTAGATCCCAGATCCTGATTGTCTTGTCTTCGCCGGCGGAGATGAGCGATTTCCCATCGGGATTAAAGACAATGGCGCTGACTTCACCACCATGGCCCTTGAGCGTGGCTTTTTCAACTCCTGTCGCGGCATCCCAGATCTTGATAGTCTTGTCGGCGCCGCCCGACGCTAGCCAGCGGCCATCGGGGGAAAAAGCCAACGCATAAATCTCCGCGGAATGACCGGAACACGTGCGAACCTCGCGCCTGGTCGCAACGTCCGATAACTTCACTGTTTGATCGCCACTCGCGGAGGCAAGCCACTTACCATCAGGACTAAAATCGAGCGCATTAATGCTACCTGAATGGCCCGCAAGGCTACCGCTTCGCAGGCCCGTATCGACTTGCCAAAGTGTGATACCGCCACTCAAGTTGCCGGAAGCGAGCAGCTTACTATCACGACTGAATGCGACAACGTTTACGAAGCCGCCATTTGGATCCAATGTGCGGAGTTCGCGGCCGGTGGCTAGCTCCCAAAGCTTGACAGTGTTTTCCTTTCCGCCCGAGGCAAGCCATTTGCCGTTCGGGCTAAAGGCCGTGGCATACACGCCGTAGGAATGCGTAGCCAGCGTACCCAGCTCCTGCCCGGATTCCACATCACGAATCTGGACGGTCTTGTCCCCGGTGCTGGAGGCCAACCGGCGCCCATCAGGACTGAAGGCAATGCTGATTGCTTCCAGAGTATCATTCTGATTTATTCCGGCGGAGGGTCGCCCCGCGCGTCCCGTCAGTACCGACCAACGGCTAATTGTGTTGTTGGCCAATGCGGCAAGAACGGAGGTCATGTCGGGGGTGAAGGCTACCGCTAGAACCTTGCCTGGTCCATCAATGGTCCGCTGCTCACGCCCTGTGCTCTGTTGCCATAGTTTGATTGTGCCGTCGAGACTTGCCGTAGCCAGCACCTTGTTATCGCTGCTAAAGATCATTGCGCTGATCTTGTCTGTATGCCCCTTGAGCGTACGTGCATCACGTCCACCGGTAACATCCCAGAGCATGATTGTTTTATCATCGCTCCCTGAGGCAAGGACTTTGTTATCCGGACTGAAAGCCAGACAGGTGATCTTGTCAGAGTGGCTGGCAAAATTGCGTAGAACATTTCCCGTCCCGGGGTCGAAGACTCTTACACTTCGCTCCATGTTTCCTGTTGCCAGCATTCGACCGTCATGACTGAAAGTAAGGGCCGTAACGCTGCCGTTGTCGCTCATGCTTCGCAATTCCTGCCCGCCCGACACCTCCCACACCTTGATTACGCCATCTATCGAACCGGAGGCGAGCCAACGGCCGTCAGGGCTGAAAGCGACCGCCTTAACGCCCCGTAAATGTCCTGCGAGCGTACGCAACTCCCTGTAGGACTTGGCGTCCCAGAGTTTGACTGAGTTATCGGCACTACCAGTAGCCACGAATTGCCCATCTGGACTGAACGCCAGACCATCAACTCTCATGGCATGGCCGGTTTGAAGAACAAGCTGGGGTTTATTGGCAACCGGAAGTGAAGCTGTCGCTGAAGAAGGTTTATTTGTGAAATAGAGAAGGGATAGCGTCAGAAGTAAGACTAAGGTTATTGTCTTTCGACGCGCCGGCAGGATCAGATTCATAGGGGAACAACTTGGCAACAGTCAGTCAAAATTCCCAAACTGTTTTCTGACAGTATTGCAGGCTTCCGAGAGATGTCAAGCAACGTGTCCGACCTCCCAGGCGGTCTGTTACCGTGACTCGATTCTGAAGATTCGTTTGACCATTTATTTGGCAGGCCGTAGAATCGGGCCGTTTGTGGTTCTGAAACGGGTGTGGGCCTGGGCTGCTTCGGCTCTCACTCTCTGAAAATCGTGACTCGTTCAATTCGAGTTACGGCGCCAATGTTTCCTATTGCTGCTGCTGCAACGTTGCTGTTTAGCCTACGCAATCCGCACTCCCTTTCGAGCCAAGGTTTTTAATACATGGCCCTCGTCCGGCAAAACTCCGTTACTGCATACGCACTCCGCCAGTGGTATTGGCTTTTAGCAATCATGCTAACGCTGCTGATTTGGGCTGGGCTCGCGTTGTGGCTGAGACCGCAGAGAGACCCAGACGGTAGTTATGCTACAAATCCTTATGGCCTAGGCACGAGTCTGGAAAACCGAGTCCTGGATCAGCTATTTCTCTTGCGCGATGCCTTGCACCCGGAAAAGCGTGCAAGAGGTTACTCAGAACCGATCACGATCATAGAGATTGACGAGGGGACGATTAAGGACTCAGGTGTGCGTCTGCAGAAGTGGCGACGCGACTGGTACGCTCGCTTGATCGACCGCGCCAGCGTCGGAGGTGCAAGCGTAATCGGCCTGGACATCTTGCTTAGCGAAGCGGGTGGCACGTCCGCCGAGGACAAGGCTTATGACCAGGAGCTCATCGACGCTATGGCTCGCGCTGGCAATGTAGTTATCGTGAGCACGCTGGCCACCGGAGGTTTTGAGGCCGCTGAGCCCCTCCCTATGTTCAGCGAAGCAGCTTACGCTGTCGGGTTCGCAAACATTCCGCTCGACACCGACAATGTTGTCAGGACCACTCAGCTTAAATATTCGACCCCTAACGAAGAGACCCAACTAAGTTTCGCTACCAGGGTAGCGGAAGGCTATCTCGCTTCAAAAACGCCAGAAGGTCAGGAACCACCAATCCTTAGACCAATATCTGCAGAAATGAACGAGCTTGGAACAAGAGCCGTGCCGCTACGCAAGGATGGTAACCTTCAGCTGGACTTCCGAACTTATACACCTGGTTTTCGACGCATCTCGGGCCGCCAAATTCTCTCTGACGGCGGTGGAAGCGAACTCTCCGATGACCTCTTTAAGGACCGGATCGTCATGATTGGAGCGTCAAACATTGATGCGCCCGACCTCTTTCCGAGCCCCTTTTTCCAGCCGTCTGCGCTGGCACGCTTGTTTGATAAAAACTTACCGACGGCTCCTGCGCGGACACCGGGGGTTGAATTGCACGCTACCGCGTTGGCAACAATGCTCTTCGGAGATACGCTCCAGCGCCCCGGGTACGGGTGGCAGCTCATCCTCTTGCTCCTGCCGTTAGGCCTGACCGCGCTTGCTGTTTTCCGTTTGCGCGCTCTGGTTGCCTTTCTGATTGTGGTCCTGATTGCCATAGGAACCCTGGCCATCTCGACTTGGGCGTTCAATACACGCGGCCTCATTCTGCCTTTGGCAAGCGCGTGGCTGGGTGTGGGCGTTTTGACCGCAATGGGTCTCGGACTTCGCCATGCACATGAGAGGGCGCTACGCGACGAGACGGAGGCCGAGCGCGCGGAGATGATGGACATCTTTTCGCGTTGTGTTTCGGAAGACGTGGCGGAAGAGCTTTGGCAACGACGTGACAAGATAATGAGCGGCGAGCGCCGCGTTGTGAGCATCATCTTTACAGATATTCGCAACTTCACCACGCTTTCCGAAACCACGAGTTCAGATCAATTAGTGCAATGGCTCAACGACTACTTCTCACGGATGCACAAGATCATTGATGCGCACGGTGGTCACATAAACAAATTCATCGGAGACGGATTAATGATCGTCTTTGGAGCTCCGGCGACGCGAGGCGATGCAGAGGAAGCGCGGGCGGCTGTGAGCTGTGGCCTGGAGATGCTTGCCGAAGTCGAGAGGATGAACAAGGAATGGAAAGAGGCAGGTAAGCCAAACATTGCCATTGGTGTAGGCATCCATACTGGTGAGGCTACGTGCGGCGTGGTCGGCGCTGAGCGCCGTCTTGAATATACGGTTGTGGGAGACACAGTAAACCTGTCCGCCCGTTTGGAATCGACCACTAAGGAGTATAGCGTTCCCTTGCTGACAAGCGAGGCTACGGCACGCCTTCTGGGAGATAAATATCAAGCACGGGCGCTTGGCGAAGTGAAGGTGAAAGGTAAGAACATAAGCACCAAGATCTTCGCGGTTACGGAGAAACACGAGAAGCCTCGGGAATCGGAACAGGTAGCGGTGGCCTGAGGCGCCATTGAATGGAATTCACCCTGTAATGTTACTGTTAATAACGCTGTGGGGGAAAAATGTCTTTAATCAAGAAATGAAGGAGTCTGAGATGTTTAAATTAAGGAGACTACCGGCCTCGCCAAAGCTTCTTTTATTGTCGATGGCCATAATCTTCGGTGGTTTTGGTCTGGCCATGGCCCAGGAACAAAAGCCTGCGCCGTCACCCGGTCCGCGGCGGCCGTTGCCCAAGCCTGCTTCGGGTTCGCGTGGGTTCGAACAGTACGGGCACGACGCTTCCAGCAGATTGATCGCTGCAGGCGCTACCCGCGGTATTGATGCTCTGGAACCAAACGCCCCACTTGAAGGTTTGGCATTTAGCGCCCAGCCCTTCTTTTCGTGGGGGTTGGATAGCGATGCCAAAGCCTATCGTTTTGTTCTTTACGAGGGTGATATTTATTCCAACCCGTCGGCTCGTGTCGTTTTTGAGAAGGACACACAAGCTAATGAGCTGCTTTATCCAAAGGACGCCCCAGGGCTGAAGCCCGGAGAGTTGTATTCCTGGAGAGCTTTTCGCATCCCTGCAACTGCGGCAGCTCCACCGCGAGCCAGCAGAACTCCAACCACGTTTTTCATTCTGGCCGGAAAAGATGCAGAAGAGCTCTCAGATGCATTGGCCAAAGCCAATCTAAGATCGCCCGCAACGATCGCCGACAAATTACGCCAGGCGCGACTATTTGAAGAGTATGGCATCTGGTATGACGCGCTGCGTCTGGCCAATGAGATTTTGACAGCCAATCCAGATGATGCAAAGGCTGGCGCCTATTACGATGCGCTTTTGAGCAAGCTCGACAAGAAGAAAGAGCTCTGACGCGGGCGAGCCCAGAATCCATTCAATCAACTTTCTCGCGATCACTCTCGGTTTAGTGTAGGTGTCATGAGCTACGACGGCGCTGGAAAGCGCAGAGGGGAACGCCAGCAACTCCAACTTCCAGTCGAGGTCCAATGCCGCGAGAGCTCAGATTTTGGCTGGACCAGCACGGCCCTTTTGTTAGACGTAACGCCTTTCGGCGCCCGCATGCGGATCCCTCATCCGACTGAACCCGGCCGTCTACTTCAGATATCGTTGCCGCTGCCACGCCAACTCCGCTGCTACGATCATGATAAAGAGCAGTATGTCGTCTGGGCCCTCGTGCGTCATATGAAAGCGATCGATGCGGAGAGTGATCGGGCACCCGAGTGCGAGATCGGGGTTGCTTTTGTTGGCAAAGAACCTCCGGCCAGTTTTCAGGATGATCCAGCGCGACGTTACCAGCTTGGGCCTCCGGAAGCCGAAGACAACTTTTGGATCATCGATGAGGCTGCTGACCGTGAGGCATCAGGTCGTGAACGCCGGCTCGAGCAACGCCACAAAGTCCAAGATGAAATTCTGATAGAGGTTTACGATGCAGACGGACGCGTTTTTTCTCGAGAGCTCGCGAGGACAGAAAATATAAGCCGGCACGGCATGTCGGTTCTGACCACCTTGAATGTGGTACGGGGACGTTATGTCAGAATAAGAAGTGCGTACTACAAAATGGCCGTCATCGCCGCAGTGCGCCGGCTGCGCAGAGGCAATGATGGTTCAAAACATCTCCATCTGGAGTTTGTCGATCAGCAATGGCCGCCGCTGGAATAACCTAAACTGTCAGTCTCGCCTTTCCTCAGTTCTGAAATGGTTGTGGGCTTCATGGACATCTCTTAGATGGGAAAGGGCGCTAGATTTGGACTACTCGAGTCCCATCAAATTGCAGGTCGGGAAGGGGGCAGTCGTTAGGTTCGAGGTTTGCAAAGCTCAAGTCGCCCCCGCTGAGGTATGACAGGCTTCATCATCGAATAATCCGGCAATGGAATTGGCGGAGCTGGGGTGACAGCGATAAGAACTGCCATTCAAGGTTGAGCGGGGGCGCATTGAGTTTACCGAAACTTGGAACTAACGACTGCCCCCTTCCCGACCTGCAAATTTGATGGGACTTGAATGGTCCAATCTAGCGCTCTTCCCAACTTCTCTGGAGCCCTCAGGACGCCGGCTTGTGACATGGTATGCAGTCGTTAGATCCCGGAACCTTACCCTTGAGCGCGGGCCGGGCCGCAATTGCTTTGTCGTGGCAGAGATTGCAATTGATATGGTACCCGACCTCGTTCGTCAATTTGGTTGGCGCCGGCTTATCAGGGTAAGTGATTGCGGGCATAGGCGCGCTGTCGTCCCCTGCTTGAAGATGGCATGAGCGACAAGACTTAACTGGTTTGGCATCAGCCGCCTCAAGCACCGGAGTGGTAAGAACTGCTTCTCGCTCCGACGTTTTGAGCGGAGGCTTTAATTGCGCGGCAGGTTGATCCGTGTGGTGGCATTCAACGCAGGTGAGAACGGAGTTGCCGTCAGGGGTGTATTTTTTCAGAGAATGATTCTCGTGATTAAAAGGAACCTCACCGTATTTGTCTGATTGGCTGTCCTGTCCCAGGACTACTTCCTTGGGCTGAACCTTGCTCTCTTTCGGAATTTCCTGTGCCCAAGAGAATGCTGAGTTCCCTCCAGCCACAACTATAGCGACACACGTAAGTATTCCCATTAGCACTAAAAGCAGTTTCATCATCGAATCACCCCTGAGCGAAGACCGACCTGGTTAAGTTTCGTTGGGAGACCACGTAAAGTTCTTAATAGAACCAGCCTGAGTGAGACCCCGGAAGACCGCAGGAGCCTGAGCGGAACGCGGCCATATTAATTAGCAGCCATCGAGCTGTCAAACTTTTTTCTTTAGAGTGCGGCGACTTGTCGCCGCTTTCTAATGGGACACTGTCGCTACCAAAAAGCCGCGACAAGTCGCCGCACTGCTCTCCAAAGAGCAGTTCACACGGGCGTACGAAAAGTCTGTCCCGTATGACACCGCTTGCAGTCCTTGAAACCGAGATCACCACCAAAGGCGCGCTTGCCATTATGGCAGCTCATGCAGCTCGTCCCGCCCCTGGAAGGAAAATGCTCGGCGGGACGCGGCGAACTCACCTGTCGGTCTTGCGGCGCGCCTGCAGTCAAATTGTGACAGCTAGTGCAATCCAGACGCTGGCGCGACCCATGTTCGGAATGGCTGAAGCCTGCGCGATACGAGCGGGCGTTCAGCGACGTGCGAACAAACGGCTTCTGGTCGTGGCAAACGCCGCAAGAGGCGATCTCTCGCCCTGCTGAAGTTTTACTGGTTGGAGTATGACAGACGTAACATTGGTTGTGCGCCGCCAATCTCATGGGAACCGAAATCGCTACGCCGCGATTAAGCTGGCGATTGTGGCAGCCCTGGCAACCTCTCTCCGGCCGCGCCGACCCATTCATGTGCTGCACATGATCAAACTTCACGTTGAAGCTCTCTTTGAAATTCACGGGAAACGCCCTCATGGGTGGAGTCTTGCTGCCGACATCGGTATGACAGATGGAGCACATTGGGCTGCCGGCGCTAACAAATTGCCCGAGGTGACAGCCGGTGCAAGCCTTATGTCCCGGAAAAACTGGCGTAGCGGAGTTATCGCCTGAGCGCGTATGACAAGAAGTGCAGGGAAGCGAAGCGTGTTTCTGACTAGAGTGCAAGAATTTGGAATAGTCGAGCCCTTGTGCCTGCGCGTTGCTGAGATTCGTTATCGCAATCGTTCGCAGTGAACTTGCTGTCATCGCGATGAGGCCGGCACCTAAGAGCGGCAGTAGCAGCCTCAAAAACTTTCCCGGCACAAGACGGCGTTCCACCTGCTGGTATGCAGTCGACTTTTCTGGCGGTCCGTTCACTTTATGTCCTGGCGTTTAACCTGTGGTCGCTCCGCGACTAGATAATGGCTGATTGGAGCGTCCCGTTTACCGACATCGGAGGTATGGCAGTAGACACAAACAAATTCTCGGTTCTTGTCGATCTGTCCTAACTCGCCACTGATTTCCAGGTGCGTTGGTGGCTTGTTATGGCATTCGCTGCAAGCTGTAATGGGGACGTCAGGCTTCAAACCGCGCAATGTGGCTGCTCGAGTAATATTGATGTGACAAGTAGTGCATTCCGCGACGTGTTGTTCTCGAGAGTGGCGAAACTTCATCGAAACTCTGTGGGGCGACTCAACCGCAGTGTAAACCATTGCAGCTTTGTGACAACCTTCGCAGTTCTCAGCCACCGGTGCCTGCCCTTTCCAATGGCAGTTGAAGCAAGCGGAATGTCCTTCTGGAGCCGACTTGAAAACGTCGGCCGCTGCCGGTTTGAAGCCATCGATCCAGCCCCTGGGTGGCGGCGTCAAGCTACCGGCCTTCGGTCCGTGGCAGATCTCACAATTGTTGTATGTTGGTTTCTTCTCATCAACAAACGCGAATGTCGCTCTAAGGAACAACACCTCTCGTGCGTTGTCGCGAAGCTTCCGGAGGTGCAGGGCAATTACGTCCTGGTGTCTATCGTGAGGGAATTCAATGGTGAATTGTCGCGAGCTCATTGGATTGCGGAATGGCATCCGGGCATCGTCGCGCGGGGATACAACTGTATGACAGTTGGTGCAAATCACGGGGCGCGCCCCTCTGAAAAACTGCTGACGGTGACAGCTTACGCAGGCTTCATGATCTGGAAAGTCAGCTACATCCGGAAAGCCTCGGCTCTTCTGCCAGTTACTTGTTGGAACTGTATGACAACTGCTGCATTTCTCCTGATGCTTTTTGGTCGCATGCGAGAATTTTGAGTAATCGATTCCGCGCACGGGAGCGCGTGCGGGCTGACGTCGCCTCTGAGTACTCCGTCGGGTTTGAGCTGCGACTGATGACTGCGCGAATCTGCTGAGAATACTCTCCGGTTGAACAATTAGAGAGGCGAGCGTTAGAAGCACGATAAGAGTGAGCAGTCGTCTCATTCGTTGTTGTGGATTCTCAAGCTGCCTGGTCCACCGCTATTTCGCCGGACATGCAGGTAACGGGCGCTCCTGGCTTACACATTTAACGTTCTTATCCTTAGAGTTTGAAATCTGAAAGGGCTTTTCGGTGGCGAGGTCGCCCGGCTTTACTTTCATGTCACAGTTCCAGAGCTCAGTCTGTTCGCCAAACTCTGTAGGAATAACGTTCGACATCAAATAATCGCCCGGCTCAAGATCGGTGAAATAAGCAGTACCGAGGCGGTCGGTCATCACGGAGATAACCTTTGCTTTCGAGAGCTGCTCGGCCTCTTTGATCAGCGTTTGCAGAGTAGCTTGCTGCTTGCGGTAAAAGCCGCTTCTAAGCTCCTCCGAAAGATTGACGCTAACCCACTTACGCGCAATCTCGCGACTTCCAAACTGTTTTTCGCCAGCCTCGATTGCCTGCTGAAACTCAGGAACGGCCCCGGCACCCTCAACGTCTTTGGTTTCTACCTCGCGGCAATAGACCGATTCACAGTCGTTTTCTTTAAGCCAACTGATCAAGGGTTTGCTGGCGCCAATTCCCTGGTAGTAGCAGTCGCGCGACACGACGGGCTGCTGTTCTATTTTTTTGATCAACTCTCTATTTGCCTCTGATGAACCCCTGATCAGAAAGAACCGCTTACGTGCCAATCCGCGTTGAGAGCTCCCAGACTTGAGTCTTACTCGTAGTCGAATTACGCCGCGCGCGCCGGTGGGATTAGCATTCTGTGGTTGAGCGCTCCCAATTGGTGAGCCAGGAAGCAGGAAGAATGCCAGCAAGAGACAAACACCAGCAAGCGGCAGCAAGAAACTGCGATTCACGGAAGAAATCATCCGCACTTTTGCCAGGAAATCGCGCACGTATTTACTACAGGTTTGGACTTCGCGGAAACTTCAGGAATGGCAACCGCACGCCCCTAACTAAAACTTGGTCCGATCGCATGGCCGGCGGCGGCGAAAAACCGTTTCCGCCAGCCGCGGAAATCAAGTCATCCTGGTCCACTCCGTCACCGCTGATCCCAACCGCACCAACAAGAACGCCATTCTTGTAGAGCGGAACACTGCCAGGAAAGATCTGGACGCCGTTTGGCAAGTTGGGAATAGAAGTGCAGGGCACATTCGCGCCGATTATGGCTGCCTGAAGGTTGGTCTTAATCAAGTCCAACTGGAAGCCCACATTGAACACGCTCCATTCAGTTATTGGAGTACTGAAGGGTCCCGGGGCAGTATTGTTAATTCCGTCAGGAAAGAACGGGCGATGCAGGAACCCTCCGGCACGATCTGTGAAAGCCACGGAGCCGTCAAGTCTTAGACCATCCTGTCCGGCCCGATCCACATACGAGCCAAAGCCGGCATTACGCAGCAGCGTGGCGGCATTGGGATTTGAATAGAAGGCGGCTGTCCTGCCTTTCTGCACGGCAACGTCAAAGCCAAATACAGGGGCATCCTGCTGCCGGAATAGTCCAAGTACTACTCCTTGTGTGTCAACAACAGCGATCGTCACACGCGCGTTGCTCCCTAGCGGTTGGCGGATGGCAGCCCTTGTGATGTTTGCCTGCTGCGCGGAGTGCGAAATGATTGTATTAACATCCGCTGCGGTCAGAGAGTTGGCTGTTACCGTAGGACTCGAAATAAACGGGAAAAACCTTGGATCGGTTTCGCCCTGAATTCCGCCCACAGTTACACTTGTAAAAGCAGATGGCTGAGCGGCGCGAATGGGAAAAAGAGGATCGACAATGCCGGGCAAACTGGCAAAGGCAATGGTCGCCGGTCTGAGGACTTCGGTGACATTGACAAACGGGAGCCTGACGCCGTCGGCGAGAATATTATCACCACGAATGAGCGCGGGCGCTTCGAAGCCTCGCACCGCAGACACGGCTATTGTCTCCTCAAACAGCACGTCAAAATCCGCCGGATCACGGTCTATCCCATAGAGACCATCACCCTCGATGCCCACACCCCCCTGAGCAATGCCATTTTTATAGATCGGCACGCCGCCGGGATCCGCGCTGAGACCTAAAGGCAACCCCGGCATCTTAATGTCGGAGCACGGGAGTGAAGAGTACTGAACTCCATAGAGTGGTCCACCCGGACGAAAACTGACGTTTGGTGGAAAATGCTCCTGAATGATGAAGCCCGCCGTTCGCGTGGTAAAAGCGTTCCCCGAAGTGCTGAACAAGGAGGCTGTGCCGGCTTTGGATATGGCTGCCAATCGTGAGGGCAATCTCGTCCCTTCCAGCCCAACGGCTACGAGGCCAGTGATCGGATTAGGAACCTGCAATGGACCGCCGCCGCGTATCTGGATCATGGACGGAGCGCCCGTCATGCTAAAGAGGCCCAGCACATTTCCCTCTCGATCCGTTACTGCCACCGTGACATTACGGTTTATCGAGACGGCCGCTGATACGGCCTGCGCGATGATTCTTCGCACCTCGTCTTCTGTAAGGGTGCCTGCGGTGATTGGATTGATCGGAAAGTCAACATGGATTGGACCTGGCGTCGGCCTCGCTCCCGGATCATCTGGTGGTCCACCACCGGTATGACCGATGGCGACTCGTACGCGATTACTGGCGACTCCTCTGTAGGAGATCCTGACCAGCACATCACCAACATCGTCCAACTGTTGATTGAGTTTTACTACGACAGCCGTTGCCCAATCAATATCAGGTACCGGCCCTACATACTCGACTTTGAGAACATGGATAACGTGAGATTCATCTTCCGCATCAGCGCTGACCACCTCTGCTGTCTCTCCCGGTTGCAGCCGCAGGTTACCGGCAAACAACATTATCCGCGTGGAGTTGTCGGCACTGAAAGAAACTGCAGGAGTGACGCTAAACGGCTCACGCGTCTTGGTTACCGACTCGACCGCAAGGGCGCGTGTTGAGTCGGTCTGGCTGAATAGCACCGGTGCGTTGGATTGGGCCGACGAGTCTGGACTCCAGAACGGGTTGGCCAGAATGATAAGACACAGAGGGAATAAGACAATCCAAGTCAGAACTCTGCTCAAGTTAGTGGACATTTGAACTGTTCCGTTGGGTCAAAGACAAAAGCGGATAATTCAGAAATCGGACGAGGGCCCAATTTACCACTAAACGATTTTCAGTCAAGTTATTATTAACTAAATAATTGCCGCTAGCAGCCCACTTGCCACACCGGTTTGATATGCATACCACAGGCCAAAACAGACACTGAGCGCTCCCGCCGCGGTTTGCAACGCGTAGTGAGCATTGCCGAGCTTTCGCGCGCTCAACACAAACGGCAAACCAACGAGGCCCGACATTAGAAGCATTCCCACAATCGAGCCGAGACCGAAGACCAACAAATAAAGGATGCCAATAAAGGCTGAGGTGATCTGTGTAAGCACTAGTAATGTGAGAGCCGCAGAGCCTGCCAAGCCGTGCATCACGCCGACTATCATGGGCTTCAAGCCAATGCGGCGAATGGAGTGGGTATGCGCGTGCGGAAGGCCATCATGCGCAGTCTCCTCGTCATGAAAGTGAAGGTGCGCGTGCGTGTATCCGTCGTGCTGATGTTGGTGAACGTGAATCGAGCGGCGCTGATTTAGGGCCTTGTAAAAGGCCGTCGCGCCCATCAAAATGATCATCAGCGCTACACAGAACTCCAGCCAGTTGGAGACACCATCGGGTATTGTAGCGTGCAGCACCAGTACAATCGCCCCGATGATTACCAGTGATGCTGTGTGTCCTGTGCCCCACAACAAACCCACCAATGCAGCGCGCCAGAGTTTGCGCTGCTCGCTGACGATGGTTGTAACAGCGATCACATGATCCGCCTCGGTAGCATGCTTAAGGCCGAAGACCAACCCCAATGCAAGTGTGGCCATGGCGCTCATCGAAGAGAACGCGTGTCCATCCGCAGAAAAAATCGCTTTCGGCACTCTTACCAACGTTGAAACCAGGTTGGTCACGTCGATGCCCGTTGGTACCAGGGCCTCGTAAGCGATGATCAAGCCGGCGCAGGTTATGACCAGCGCGCTGAACGCGGGGAGTACTCGCACCAACCGGTTCGAGCCCGCGAGTGGACGCTCAACTAATCGACGCGCATAGACAAACAACAATCCAATGCCTGTTAGAACGCTCGCCAGTCCGACGCTAAACGCCAGGACCATCAGCATCCCGTAACCAACACGGTGATTTGAGATCGCTATTAGCAGCACAACCAGCGCCGAAGGGCAAGGCAGCAGTCCTCCTGATACTCCAAGACCTAAAAGGCTGCGCCACGTCACAGCCGAGCCATCAGCTCCCGGTGGAAGGTGCGAGTGCTCAGGACCGCCATTAGAGTCTTTGATCACATTCATGCCGTCATGATGGTGTGCATGGTCGAAGGCGGAGTCGGTTGCGTGTTCCTGATGACTGTGTGAATACGCATGGGTGTGTTTATGCTCCTGCTCACTGACAACAAGTGCCGCACGGAGTCTCTTAGCGAATAAGCTCAGGCCTATCAGGACAATGATCGCTCCGGACAGAAAGCTTAGGATCGGATAGATCCGTTCCGGTACCATATATTGCGCCGCAAACAACGTCACAAGTCCTAAAAGGAAGACGCCTGCGGTGTGAGTGATTGTTACCGTAACTCCTAAAAACACCGCGTGCTTTGCCGTCCCTCGCGAGCCAATAAGGTAGGCAGCTACGACCGTTTTACCGTGCCCCGGTGAAAGCGCGTGGACACCGCCTAGCGCCGCGGCGATGAGTAAGCCAATGAAGGCAATTCCGAGCGTTAGGTTTGGCACGGCAATTAATTCCGCAAGCCGGTCACGGCTGGGACCGTCGAGCTTGCGACCGTCACGGGCCGTAAGTAGCTGGGCGTTTGGAGGCAATGGGCCAGTGGTAAATGAAAGCTCGGCTGCGCGCTCCCCGAGCGGAGCAGCAAGCATACCTGCTGGATAGTTCCGAAGTTCGTCGCTCAGGCTAATGCCGCCGAAAGCAGTGCTATTGAAAACTTGAACGCCCTGCTTAGGAACGATTGAGATCTCACGCCAGCCGATGCGCCCCACATGATTTGAGTCTTCAAATCGAAGGCGATGCTCCTCAGCGGCGAAACCGTTGGGCAGCACGGCCTCATACTGGCATTCAAGTCGCAACGTCGGCAGGCCGCCCGCACCTGGTGGTAGAGCAAGCCGTCTTGCGGTTGGAACAAGAACGACGCGTGAGCCGTCTGCTGTGAGTGAGAGATTGTTCACGTATTCAGCGATCGCGCGCGTCGCGTAAGCATTAAGCTCAGCTTGTGAAGGCTTGCCGTCGCCATCGGCATCTACGGTCTGCAACTCCTGGTACGTAGCGATCTCCGCCATGTCTACAACGAAATAAAGGCGCATGTGATCCACGCCGAGTTCGAGTCGCGTGAAGTGGTTCACTGAGAAGTTGCCTAGCGGGTGCGCCTGCGCTGGTGGAGCTGCCAGTAGTACAGCTGCCAACGACAGGGACCACACCAGGAAACGCAGAGGCCTTGTTCGGATCATGCAGGGGATGCGCATAGAGATTTTTCGCGCAAGCTTACTCCGAGACGACTTGCTGCGCAATCCTGGCTTGCAGCGGATCGAATCTCGGACTGAGCGCGAGCGCACGTCGGAGATACTCGCCGCCCGCCTTTCTGTCGCCGGCAGCGCGTGCAATTAAGCCCGCATGGTAAAGTAGTTTGGAATCGTTTGTGCCCAGCCGCAGCGCTTCCTGAATCGCCGTGGTCGCTTCATTGATCTTGCCGGCTTTGAAGGCTGTCCACGCAACGGTATCCGCCCCATAAACATCACGTCGCACTTTGTACTCGTTCGCTGCCAGAGTGAAGGCCTCTTCTGGTTTCATGTCGTGGTCTGCGTAGAAGAGTGCCAGTTGACGGTTGTAGAGCGCGCCGTTGAGAGTGTTGAGATGGCCAATATGTTCAACCAGCTCGTATTGGGCGTTAGCTTCTCGTTCGCGCCCGTTGATCTTGTAGAGATCACCAAGAAGTCCTACAAAGGCAGGATCGGGAAGAACGCGTACTGCGCGTTCACCAAAATCAATGGCCCCTCCGACGTCATTGAGTGCGGCGCGAGTTCGTGCCATTGAGCCCAACGCACGGTAGTAGTTGGGAAGAGTCTGTAATGCGTCACTGTAGTAACGCTGGGCTTGTTCGTACTTTCCTGTTACAAACGCTGCCTCGCCCAGTTGCCACCGGCACCAGGCGATAGTTTCGTTCTGTGGCGGAACTTCAGCCAACGCCATCGAGAGCGCATTGGTGAGTCGCTGCTGAGCGAGCTGAGAGCGACCGCGGAGCAGGTCAAAACGTGCAAGCCGGGTTTCGCTGCCGATGGTTATCCCCCCGAGCTGTTCGAGTTTTTGCAAGGCTTCTTCAGCAGCGTCATAGTCTCCGAGTTCCAGTAACGCATCGGCCAGAATCTGATACGGCTGACTCTTTCCTGGGCCAATCTGCGTCAGGAGCAGGGCCTTTTCGCGCGCTGCTACAAAATCGTGTGAGGCGAAATCTACCAGCGCAAGCGTCGACAGCGCGCCGAGGTTCTGCCCAGCGGGGAGAATGGCGGTCGATGCATCTGCCGCGCGGCGCGCGAGTTCAAGGTACTTAACATCTCCGGTCTCCCGCAGGCGCTGCAGGTAATAGCCGCTGAGTTTGTTGAAGGCGACGAAATCCTCCGGGTCTCGCCTGACCCGTTCCTCGAGCTCACTGATGATGCTTTCCGTCGGGTCTGTGGCAGTGGACGAGGTTGTCGCGGGCGATTGTGAGGGCGTTGCGCTCAAAGACTTTGAAGGCGGCTTTGTGCTGCAACTCGCCAGGACCAAGGCAACAGCGCAACATAACGGTACACGCAACAATACCCGCCAGCGCTCCAAAATGAGTTTATTGCGAAGCCAGCAAATGAGATTTCTGCAAGGGATACCGGTTGTTGGTAACTGATTGTCCATGCAAAATCCTGTGCAGTGAAAATGCTTGACTCTCATTGAAAATTCAACTATTTTGCCCGCCACACAATTACCTTCCATGATCAAATACTGGGAGTAACCTGGAAGCCAACTCCCCTTAGGGGGAGACCAGATAATGATCAATTCCTGTAGCAAACCGATTAGAATTCTTGCTGCCGCCGCTGTCTGCCTTCTACTGTTAGCAACTCTCTTATGGACTTCCACAGCAGCAGTTTCCAGCCCGGACTTCTTAGGGCACCATTACCAACCGACGGCACAACCGCTTGTCAAATCAAACGTTGCGATGACGCCGGAGGTGGCGCGCGTCATTGGCAAAATCGCCTTCACCAGCGACCGGGATGGTAATACCGAAATTTACACCATGGATGCCGACGGTGGCGGGCAAACTCGCCTTACAGAGAATCCAGCGGAAGACTATTCTCCCGGCTGGTCGCCTGATGGAACACGTCTGGTTTTTGTAAGCGCTCGCGATGGCAATCCCGAAATCTACGTAATGCAGGCCGATGGTAGTGGGCAAACAAGATTGACCAATAATACCGCTGACGATTTAAGCCCGTCATGGACCCCGAACGGAGCACAGATAGCGTTCGTCACTAATCGCGACGGAAACGATGAAATCTACCTAATGAACGCTGATGGAAGCAATCAAACGAATCTGACGAATGATCCGTCTGACGACGCGTCATTCTCTTTTGCTCCGAACGGAAGCATGATTGCTTTTTCCAGTTCGCGCGAAGACAGTCAGTTTGATATCTACAGGATGAACGCAGACGGCACTGGTGTAGTACGTCTGACCACCGCGGATGGAGATGACATCAGCCCAAGCTGGTCAGCCCAACAGATTTCATTTCAAAGCAATCGCGATCAGAACGATGAGATCTATTCAATGGGAGTTGATGGAGAGAACCAGAATCGGTTGACCAACGATCCAGAGCTCGACATAGATCCAGCCCAGCCATCTGCCGGATCACGCATTCTCTTCGCAAGCAGCCGAGACGGCAATCTCGAGATATATTTGATGAATGCGGATGGAAGCAGCCTGCAGAGGTTGACGAACAACAATGCTGCCGATATTCAGCCTGCGATCCAGTCACAAGCAGTAATTCCGCCGCCGCCAACGGCCGGAACAGCCACCGTTCAATTTAGCTCCAGCAGTTACACGGTTAATGAGAATGAAGCAATTGCGACCATAACCGTTACTCGGACGGGTCACACTGGCGTTGCTGCAACCGTTGACTTCGCAACCATTAACGGGAGTGCCAGTAATCGAACCGATTATACGTACCATTTTGGCACTCTAAGCTTTGGCGCGGGGGAGAACAGCAAGACGTTTACGGTGTTAATTACTGATGACGCGTATATTGAAGCCGATGAGAGCCTCTCTATTACTCTCAGCAACCCCGTCGGGGGAGCGCTGGGCAGCCTGAACACGGCAACGCTTACTATCCGGGACAACGATAGTGCACAGCCTTCGCTAAACCCAATCGACAATGCCAGGTTCTTCGTAAATCAACACTATCTGGATTTTCTGAATCGAGCGCCGGACCAGGGTGGACTCGACTACTGGACCAATGAGATCACCTCCTGTGGCAATAACCTCGCTTGCCTGCGGGCACGACGCAACGCGGTTTCGGCTGCCTTTTTCATCGAGGCTGAGTTTCAGCAGAGCGGCTTCTTTGTATACAGGCTCTACAAAGCGAGCTTCGGCGTGCTGCCAACTCATCGCCAATTCATTGCGGATCGGAGCCGCGTGATTGGCGGGCCGACGCTCGAGAGTGACAAGACCACGCTCGCAAACGACTTTGTCATGCGCGAGGAATTCAGGACCCGTTATCCCGACACATTGACACCGGAACAGTTTGTAAATTTGCTGTTCGATACGGCTGGTTTGGTTCCTTTCACCGCCCAACGACAACAACTAGCGGACGACATGCGCAACGGTAAGACGCGGGCACAGGTCCTGAGAGAAGTGATTGAGATCGCTGAGTTCATAACACAAGAGTACAATACGGCATTCGTCTTGATGCAATATTTTGGTTATCTCGGACGCGACCCGGAACCTGAAGGATTCGCTTTCTGGCTCGATGTCGTGAACAACCGAGAACGGAACAATTATCGTGGCCTGGTCTGCGCCTTTATTACTTCGGCGGAATATCAACTTCGGTTCAGTTCGGTCGTTACCCAGAGTAATGCACAGTGTGCAGGAGTTCGTTAGGAGCACTGGCGGGCCGCACATCATTGGGAGGAAGAAATGCGTTGCATAAGGGACAAAGGCAAATGTACGGTCTTGATATTGCTTATAGTGATTGTCCTTGTTTTTGCACCGTCAAGGCCGCTTGAGGCGGCAGATCATGGCGATGCACCTTTAACGGCTCACGATCTGGGCGCGGACTTGAATGACGCCTACATGTTCTTGGACCCTAACGACAACTCGCGAGTCATCATGATCATGACAGTTCACGGCTTTATTGCCCCCGGCGAGAACAGCAATTTTGGCATCTTCGATCCGGCTCTCCGTTATCGTTTCGAGGTCGAGACTACCGGCGACGCCAAGCCTGATCGATTCATTGACGTCCGCTTCTCACCTCGTGTCGCAAATGCTGCTGGAGTCCCGCAAGCTCAACTGGCTACCATTAGTTTGCCGAACGGGCGAACTTTTACGGCACTATCCACAAACTCCAGTAATAGCGCGGACGCAGCGCCGACGCCAGCTCTGACCACGGATTCACAAAGTGGCGTGATCTTCTTTGCCGGGTTGACTGACGACCCATTTTTTTTCGACATTCCCGCATTTGCCCGTTTTAACGGTTCGATCAGAACCGGCGCCCCGAATCCGGCAGTCTTTAATCGCGGCCGCGATACCTTTGCTGGCTATAACACTCTCGCCATTGCTCTAAGCATTCCATTATCTTTCATTCGTGGGCCTGGAAATGAACTGGGTTTGGCTTGCGATACACAACGACGCACCCCGCAATTCTATAACACCAGGATTGGCGAGATTGTCGGTGCGGGAAGATGGGTTAATGTCGACCGCGAAGGCGTGCCTGCAGTGAATGTCGCGCTGGTTCCTTTCAATCTGAAAAATACATATAACGCTGCCAATTCGATTGATGATGCTAACGGTAGATTTGCGCCAGGCATAGTTGATACCCTGCAAAATTTTTACCGAACTGACCAAACTAGTATCGCTATCCTGGCGAGTGTTGCTGTAACAAGAGGAGACATTTTGCGTCTGAACCTCACCGTCGGCAATACAGGTACGAATCCTGAAGCGTCCTTTCCTAACGGCAGAAGGTTGACGGATGATGTAATCGACATTCTATTATTCTTAATCAACAACAGGCAGACGCTCGGCGACAGTGTTAATGCTAATGACCTGCAGTTTCGGAACACTTTTCCATTTCTGGCGCCATCGCATCAGCCGAGGGTTCCAGGGACAATAGACGACAACACTCGCAATTAGAACAATCGTTCGAGTCGGCCAGCCGCAGACTGCGGTCATGGCTGAGACTCTATGAGGGAACGCTGCCCACCCCCAATTAGTCGCTACAAACCACCCCTGTTGCTCTGGCGTGGCTGGACACTGGTACTGTTCGTTCTATGCACCGAGCTTGCGGTCCTGGGTCAGGGCTCCGGCCGCATTAGTGGTGTAGTGCGAAACGCCTCCGGCGCAGCCGTCGGGGGAGTTTCGATTGTGGCCACCAATCAGGTAACGAGCCGCGCGAAACGTACACAAAGCAGGAGCGATGGTACTTATTCGCTGAAACTGCCGTCCGGAGCCTATCGCATCACTGTGGAGCCAGGCTATGTAGCACGGTTCGAGAAGGACAAGAACTATGGGGACTTTGCCATTCCGCGCGGCGATACAGTAGAGAACATAATCGTCACCGCGGATCAGGAAACCAAACTTGACATTGGAGTTGAGGAGAAAAAGGAAGAAGCCCTTGTCAGTCCTGCTAGCGATGCCCCCACAGGTCACGCTGGAAAGGAGAGCGTGGCCTCAGAACCGCAAAGGGAGGCTGACCGGCAAGCAGTTCGCGATCGCTGGCGCGTCGGTTTTCCCGAGTATGATCGCTACGGAGATCGTGCCGCGCGAGGGCGGGACATTCCCTTTAAGCGAGGCCGCTGGTGGGATCCGTACAATCAGAGTGTGTTGAAGGGCGACTATCCGATTCGCGGCAACAAACTCTTCATGATCTTATCGACAGTGAGCACGACTACCATTGAACAGCGGCGTGCTCCAACACCATCGGGCGGGAGTACCGACGAACCCCGAAGCGGCGAGTTCTTTGGCCAGCCCGAGGAGCTTTCCGCCAACGAAACCCTTCAACTCAGCTTTGAACTCTTCCATGGTGATACCGTGTTTCGGCCACGCGATTGGGCCATCAAAATCTCGCCCACATTCAGCATTCCAAACTACCTCAATGCCCGAGAGAATGGCGTCGTGAATGTTGACGTTCGACGCGGTACCAATCGTACTGACACTCATATATCGCTCGAAGAAGCGTTCGGAGAAGTGAAGCTGAAGGACGTAAACGAGAATTTTGATTTTGTCTCATTCCGGGCTGGGATTCAGCCCTTCGTTTCAGATTTTCGCGGGTTTATTTTTTCCGATAATAATCTGGGAGCAAGGATCTTCGGAGCTTTCGACAATAATCGCTTTCAATACAACGCGATCTATTTTTCGATGCTCGAGAAGGACACGAACAGCGGTCTTAACCGCTTTGACACGCGACACCAGAACGTCTACATAGCAAATCTTTTTCGCCAGGATTTTATACGTAAGGGTTACACAATCCAGGGCAGCCTTCACTACAACGATGACCGCCGTAGCCTGAAGTTTGACCGGAACGGGTTTCTCGTCCGACCGGCTTTGATCGGCGATGTTCGGCCTCACTCAATAAAGGTAGGCTATCTTGGCATCAGTGGTGACGGGCACCTGGGAAGAATAAATCTCACCAATTCCTACTACTACGCATTTGGACGCGACGATAGAAATCCGATTGCTGGACGAGGCGTAAGAGTGAAGTCGCACATGGCGGCAGTCGAGGCGTCATTAGATAAGGACTATCTTCGTTTTAAAGGTTCGGTTTTTTGGGCGCAGGGGGATGATAACCCGACCGACGGCAAAGCTACCGGCTTTGATGCCATTTTCGACGATCCCAACTTTGTCGGTGGCCAGTTTTCATTTTGGAACCGCAATGGTATTCGCCTGACACAGACTGGTGTAGGTTTGGTTCAACCGAACAGCATTTTGCCGAGTTTGCGCAGCAGCAAGACTCAGGGCCAGGCAAATTTTGTGAACCCGGGAATTTTCATCTACAACGCTGGCGTTGACGTGGAACTTACACAGAGGATTAAGGCGGTCTTCAACGTTAACTATCTTAGGTTTCATCGCACAGAGCCGCTGGAATACATTCTTTTTCAGAACAACATTCGTCACGACATAGGATTCGATTACAGCCTGGGTGTCGCGTACAGACCATTTCTGATTAACAACGTGCAGATTACTTTTGGCGCATCAACGTTACAGACGGGCAGAGGATTTCGCGACATCTTTACCGATCGCCCACGCAATTGTCCGCCCAACGTCGGAGATTTTTGTGAGCCAGACGTAATTAACCCGCGCAAACCGTTATATTCGTTGTTCTCTCAGTTGAAGTTGATTTTTTGATGGGAGTTGAGAAATTACTCGCGCCAGAAATGCTCATAGTTTCGATTTAGATAGGCAATCTCTCTCTGCGGATCCTCAGCGTGCTTTGCGTCTCGGCGTTGAGATTCCGGTGTAGCAGATCCATTACCGAACATGGAGACGCGAAGAAAGGAGCTAACATGCCCACCCATGTTAACGAGGTTACACATGAAATCATTGGAGGTGCCATTGAAGTCCACCGTAGTCTCGGACCTGGCTTGCTGGAATCCGCTTATCAACGGTGCTTAGCACGAGAGCTCGCTATACGTGGAATTCCGCTCCCGTATGAATTTCCACTGCCCGTGGAATATAAAGGCATCCAATTGAGTTGCGGATACAGACCAGATCTTGTTGTTGCGGGCGCTGTTGTGGTTGAAGTGAAGTCCATACAAGCGATAGCCCCTATTCATGAAGCACAACTATTGACTTACCTTCGAATAGGAGGGTGGAAGGTTGGTCTTTTGATCAACTTCAACGTGGTTGTCCTAAAAGATGGAATCAGAAGAAGAGTCTTGACCTTGGAAGAATAGAGGAGATCTCTGTCCGCTCAAGACATCTGTGCGTCCGTGCGTTCAAAACTGGGACGGGCAGTTCAACGCAGAGACGCAAAGGACGCCGAGAACACGCAGAGATGCGGACTCGTTTAATAGGACTGAGTGGATTACCTATGAAATGCGAACGTCATTGTTTTAAGTTCATCCTGCTTATTATCCTGCTTTGTGGTTTGAGTGCTGTGTTGGTCAGCAGTTTGGCTGCAGTGCGTGGAGAAAAACTCGTCACCGGCGATACGAGCCCGGCTGAGATGATTGTGCCGCCCCGGGTGCAGCCTAAAACTGAAATTTCCGTCAATGCGCATCTGCAAGCGCCGACAACGGTTGCCAAAGTTGAAGGTTGCGTGTCGTGCCATGGGAAGATTGAGCCCATGCACAAGTATGGAACGACGGAGACACTCGAGCAGTTGAAGGATGGCAAAGACGCGATTGGTTTGAGCTGCACTAGCTGCCATGGCGGGAATCCGGTCCCCGCCAAAACAAGTGAGGATGATAAGGAGGATAAGGAGGTTGAAAGAATCAAGAAAGAAGCCCACGTGCAACCAAGGTTTCCGGACCGCTGGAAGCGGGAAGGGAAGTCTACGGGCGCAAATCCGGAGCGGACCTACACCTTGCTGGCACGCGAGAGCTGGGAATTCGTCCGTTTCATCAATCCCGGCGATCTACGCGTTGCTGCAAAGACATGTGGTGGGGCGGGATGTCATGACGTTGAGGCAAAGAACGTCGCCCGCAGCATGATGACGCATGGGGCAATGCTGTGGGGCGCAGCTCTCTATAACAATGGAGGTCTGCCTCTTAAGGATCCTCGCTTCGGGGAGAGCTACAGCGAGACAGGCGCGCCGCAGCGCTTGATCCAGACGCCGCAGCCGAGCGCCGAAGAACGTCGCACCAAAGGACTGTTAAGTTTTCTCGATCCACTTCCACGTTGGGAAATCTCCCAACCAGGCAATGTTCTTCGTGTGTTTGAGCGCGGCGGGAAACGGCGGCTGGAGGTTGGATTGCCTGACAAAGATGAAGATCCTGGCAAACCGGACAAAGGGCTAAGTCCGCGAGGCTTCGGTTCGGGTAACCGCACCGACCCCGTCTATCTGGGGCTACAGAAGACACGTTTGCTGGATCCAACGCTCAACTTTCTGGGCACGAACGATCATCCGGGAGACTACCGTTCCTCGGGTTGCACCGCATGCCATGTTATTTATGCAAATGACCGGGATCCTTCTCACTCAACCTATTACAGCAAAGCCGGTAACCTTGGCCGCTCCCAGACGACCGATTCCACGATTCCCAAAGATGAGTCGGGCCATCCCATTAAGCACCAGTTTACCAGTCAGATTCCTACGTCTCAGTGCATGGTTTGTCACATGCATCCCGGTACAAACATGGTCACGACCTACCTGGGAATGATCTGGTGGGATAACGAGAGTGATGGCGATCGGATGTATCCGGCAAAGCAACACAACCCGTCACAAGAAGAGGAAGACAGAAAGCTGGATCGAAATCCGGAGGGCGCAAGCCTGAGAGGGCTCTGGTCGGATCTGAATTTTTTGCGCGATACAGGAACGCCCGAATTCAACCGGCAGTTGAAGAACACGCAGTTCGGTGATTTTCACGGACACGGTTGGATGTTTCGAAAGGTTTTCAAGAGAGATCGTCAGGGCAACCTGCTTGATGCTGAGGGTAAGCTCGTTTCGGCAGATGATCCGGCCAAGTTCGAGAAGGCGGTTCATCTGAATGATATTCATCTCGAGAAAGGCATGCATTGCGTTGACTGCCATTTCCGGCAAGATTCGCACGGTGATGGGAACCTGTATAACGAACCACGCGCAGCCATTGAGGTTGGCTGCATCGACTGTCATGGAACGATTCGGCAGAAAGCAACTCTATTCACCTCCGGTCCTGCCGCTCAGGAGGCACAGGGAGCGGCAGCCACTCGGAGAAAAGAGAGGAAGGAGCCGCCGGTCGGCCAGGATTTGACGAGGATCAGAGTGCGTGACGAGAGTGGTACCAGGATTCCGCTTTTTCAGCGCATTCCCAGAGACCGCAAGAAGAAGGATGAAAGCGGGACAGATATCGATCTGAAGGCCGGCGATATTATCCAAAACTCTATGGTTGTACCCGGTCGTTGGTGGCGTGTGAAGCAAACAATGGATGGCATTACCGTAGGTAATCGCGACTACAACGCGAAATCCGCCTATGCCAAGACCATGCGCAAAGACAACCAGACGTGGGGTCAGCTTGCCGCCGACGACAATCAGCTTGCTCACCGCGACAGTAATATGACGTGCTTTGCCTGTCACTCGTCATGGGTCACGAGTTGTTTTGGCTGCCATCTGTCAATGCAGGCGAACCGAAAAATGCCAAACCGTCACAACGAAGGCGGTAATTCACGCAACTTCACCTCATACAATTATCAGGTTTTGCGTGATGACATTTTTATGCTGGGTCGCGACGGCACCGTCACAGGAAATCGCGTGGCTCCGGTGCGTTCATCTTCGGCCGTCCTCGTAAGTTCACAAAATCAGAATCGCGAGTGGATCTACTCACAGCAGCAGACCATCTCGGCAGAAGGATTTGCAGGGCAGACATTCAATTCGCACGTGCCACATACCGTGCGCACCACCGAAACAAAACGTTGCAGCGATTGCCACGTTTCGAACGATAACAATAATAATGCCTGGCTGGCGCAAGTACTTTTACAGGGCACCAACTTCGTGAACTTTATGGGCCGCTACGTCTATATTGCGGCCGACGACGCGCTGGAAGTGGTGGTGGCGACGGAACAGAGCGACCCCCAGGCGGTTTTCGGTAGCACCCTGCACAAGATCGCCTATCCCAGCAACTACGAAAAGTTTGTCAAAGATGGCCGGGAACTGAAGACCTTCTACGAACACGTCGGCAATCCACGTGCTCTTCAGGTGCAGTTGCGCGGCGAGTATGCCTACGTAGCCGCAGGAGAGGGAGGACTGCGGGTTTATGACGTGGCGCAGATCGATCAGAAGGGATTTTCAGAACGTATTACGACGGCTCCTGTCTCCCGTTTTGGACAGAAGTTCGGGGTAAAGTCGAAGTATGCCACCGCGGTGGTCGCGCCAAGCACGCTGGCCGTGGATCCTGCCCGCTGGCGGCTAAAGACTGACGGCACCATGATCGAACCGGCTACGGCCAATAGTCTTGTGGGCG
>Ga0209431_10000746_pt1 | contig 27048 bp, 21 predicted proteins | sample RifCSP13_3_FD_184021 | JGI IMG/M metagenome (GOLD analysis project Ga0209431, IMG submission 184021) | Soil microbial communities from Rifle, Colorado - Rifle CSP2_sed 13_3 (SPAdes) (version 2) | ecosystem: Environmental > Terrestrial > Deep subsurface > Rock core/Sediment | place: Rifle...
GAAACGACGAAGCAATCTCAAAGCGCTTGATTTTCCAAAAGATGAGATTGCTTCGCTTCGCTCGCAATGACGACGCATAAAATTAATCAGAGGTTTCCTTAACATTCTTCAGAAAGATTTTGGCATTTAGCAGCTTGCTGAAAAATTCCGATTTTCTGTTAAATCGCGACATTTAATCGTGCAATTCCCCGTAGCTTGACACGGTGTTGCCTTATAAACCTTCCCCTTAGTCCCCTCCCGTCAAGGGAGGGGAAGGTTTGGGGAAATACCCCGCAGCTTGCTGCGGGGCTGTTCATTACATCTTGAAGGGACGCACCAGGGATGACAGCCAGAGCCAGCATCAGGACGCCCATGCCCATCCTCCTTGTGGACGATGAGCCGCAGATATTGAAGAGCTACAGCATCATGCTTCGGAGCGCCGGGTTCAAGCACATCGCCACCATGGACGACAGCAGGGAGGTGCTGCCTTTTCTCGATAAGCAGGAGGCCGCGGCCGTCATACTCGACCTGTCCATGCCCAGCCTTCCCGGCGCCAGGCTCCTTCAGTCCATTACCGAAAGCCATCAGGTCCCGGTCATAATAATGACCGCTGTGAACGAGCTGGAGACGGCGGTCGAGTGCATGAAGTCCGGCGCCTTCGATTACCTTGTGAAGCCTGTCGAGCGGGAGAGGTTCGAGGCAAGCGTAAAAAGGGCAGTAGAGTTCAATACCCTGAGGCTCGAGGTACTCCATCTCAAGAACCAGCTCCTCATGGGAGATATCGAGAACGACGAGGCGTTCTCGTCCATAGTCACCATGAACAAGAAGATGAGGGCCATCTTCCAGTACGTCGAGGTCATCGCGGCGACCCAGCAGCCGGTGCTCATAACCGGGGAGACCGGGGTGGGCAAGGAGCTCTTTGCCCGCGCGGTCCACGACCTAAGCGGCAGGAAAGGCGAGTTCGTTGCCGTGAACGTGGCGGGCCTTGACGACACCATGTTCTCCGATACCCTCTTCGGCCACAAAAAAGGCGCGTACACCGGGGCGGACGAGGGGAGGGAGGGCCTTATTGCCAGGGCCGCCGGAGGGACCCTCTTCCTCGACGAGATAGGCGATACCAATGAGTCATCCCAGGTCAAGCTCCTTCGTCTCCTGCAGGAGCAGAAGTACTACCCCCTGGGCTCGGACGTGCCGAAGAAAAGCGACGTCAGGATAGTCGTGGCCACGAACCAGGACCTTCAGAAGCTCATATCCGAGGCCAGGTTCAGAAAGGACCTCTATTACAGGCTCCGCGCGCACCAGGTACATATACCCGCGTTGAGGGATAGGCCCGACGACATACCGCTCCTGTTGGACCATTTCCTCGAGGACGCGGCCGCATCCATGAGCAAGAAAAAGCCCACGCCCCCGCAGGAGCTCATTACGCTCATGAAGACCTACCACTTCCCCGGTAACATAAGGGAGATGGAGGCGATGGTATATGACGCTGTCGCCAGGCACAAGGGAGGCATGCTCTCGATGGAGAGCTTCAAGGATATCATCGGGCAGGAGCGGGCCTCCGCTGCCGCGAAGGCAGGGGAAGAGACAAAGCCCTTCACCGCGGGAGAGCATTTCCCGACCCTCAAGGAAACGGAGAACGCGCTTATAGCAAAGGCCCTCGAGATGGCAAACGGAAACCAGGGCATAGCCGCGAACCTGCTGGGGATAACCCGCCAGGCGCTCAACAAAAGGCTAACGAGAAAGGAGAACCTGAAAAAGGCCTGAGACATTTTTTGCGCCTGCGATTTTTTTTGCAGATGCCAATAACGCTTTGTCCCTCATACGAATTTCCGCTTCGACCGCCAAAAGGTTTGAACAACCGTCGCACCTTCTGATCTACCCCCGTATCAACCCTTCTCACGATTTCCAGTTCAATACCTGATAAAAATCAGTTTGCGTTTTTTGGCACGCTTCCTGCACAAGTCTCAGGTTACTGTTAAGCGGCAATGCTAAGTACACGAAGCGTCCTTTCCAAGGAGTCCCATTCGGATACCTGCAAAGGAAATTCCCTTTCGGAAGCCGGCTTACAAATCTGAAGCTCATAGGGCCTGAGTCGTATGTACTTGATGGACTTTAAAAAACATCCAGGGGATACAGCCATGTTCAGTCCTTCGGGGAAGGTCCTGGTAGTCGATGACGATGAGGGCATAAGGAACCTCTGCAGCGAGGTGCTCGAGAGCGCGGGCTATCGCGTCGAGACCGCCTGCAACGGGATCGACGGCCTCAACAAGGTCAAGCGTTTCGACTATGACCTCGTTGTCTCGGACGTGAACATGCCGGAGCTCGACGGCATGGCGTTTTTCGACAGCGCCTCTTCGATATGCCCCGGCCTGAGCGAACGGTTCCTCCTTATGAGCGGATATCTCACTGAAGAGGCCGAAGAGGCTATCACAGGGCGCGGCTTGAGCTTCCTGCCGAAGCCCTTCAGGATAACGGAGTTCATAGGCGCCGTCGAAAGGATTATGTCCAAGCCGCTCGAAGGCGTGCTCGGGCGCCCCGTTGGCATGAGGAACGAGGGCAGGATAGAGGTCGCGCTCCCGTGCGAGATAGACTCGCGCTCCGGAACTTTCCGGGCGGGCCTTCTGGACCTCTCGCCGCACGGAGTCAAGGCCGTCTACGGGGACGACCCGCTTAAAGAGGGCGAGAGCGTATGGGTCAGGCTCGACGCGGGATTCGTCATCGAGAGAAAGGCCAGGGTAGTCTGGTCCATGCACAAGGACGGGAAAGCCGTCTCGGGGCTCAGCTTCGATACCCCCATGCCGGCGTCGTCGATCATCAATATGCATGCATCGAACCAGGCTCACGAAGACAAGGCGTGCTCGAACGAGCGCTGACGAACGAATCAACAGCTTGGAATTCAGTGTTCATCAAGGAGGGGGCTTATGATCAGAGACAAGAAAAAGAAGTTCACGGGTTTCGGCGGGGAAGGGGAGAAGAAGGCATTCGTGCCTTTGAAGAAGCTCGAGGGCTCATCCGAAGGCGCGGCCAGATGGCCGCTGCCCTTTCGCAAGAAGAACAAGACCGGGGAGGAGCTGCCGCTTGCCGCAAAGGGCGAGGCCCAGGTCGATCGCACGGTTATCGAGCCTGAAGCGTTGAAGCCCGCCGGAAGGAGGCGCGGCAGGAAAGAGGACAGGGAAAAGGAGACGACCGCGACCGATTCCGTAAAGGTCTACTTCAGCGGCATAAAGAAGTTCTCGCTCCTCACTTCAGACGAGGAGAAGACGCTGGCGAGGAAGATAGCCAGGGGCGATAATGAAGCGAGAAGGATGATGATAGAGGCCAACTTGCGCCTCGTCGTGAACATAGCGAAGAGGTACCTCAACAGGGGCCTTCCCCTGCAGGACCTCATAGAAGAGGGCAACATCGGCCTCATCAAATCGGTTGAGCGTTTCAAGGCCACCAAGGGCTGCAAATTCTCGACCTACGCCACGTACTGGATAAAGCAGGCAATAGAACGCGCCATCGCCAATCAGTCCTCCATTGTGAGGCTTCCGATACACGTTACCGCGGACATCTCCAAGCTCACCAGGGCGAACAGGGAGCTTACGCGCACATTGAAGAGGGAGCCCAGCCTGGGCGAGCTCTCCGAGAAGACCGGCCTCTCGGGCAGGTACGTAAAGAAGCTCAACACCATAAGCAAGAAGAGCTACTCGCTCGAGGCGAGCTTCCCGGACGACAGCGACCAGTCGCTCCTCGACAGGCTCGAGGACGACAGGATCCCTACCCCGATGGAGATAATAGACGAGTCCAGGAGGACCAACAGGATAAACAACTGGCTCGGCATGCTCGAAGACAACGAGAGGACGATACTGAAGCTCAGGTTCGGCCTTGAAGAGGACGAGCCGCAGACCCTCGAGGCCATAGGCAAGACATTCGGCGTGACGAGGGAGCGCGTAAGGCAGATAGAGGTAAAGGCCCTGGACAAGCTCAAGAAGATAATAAAGCTCTCCGACATCGTCTCCTTTGACGCGATCTGATCTCCGGCCCGTTGATGAGCGGGAGAGGGCGCATCACGCCCTCTCCCGCATAATGCATTTCAGGCGCTCCGGGTAAATTCGGACAGGGAGATATCCATATATGATTAAAGTGCTGCTCGCTTTCAGCAACCTTCTTTTTGCCGAAGGGATAAGGAAGCTGCTGGAAGGGTCGGAAGACATAAATGTCATAGAGGTCCTGAAGCCGGGGGCAGACCCGTCGGAGGCGATAGAACGCCTGAGGCCTGACTGCGTGCTCGTCGACTTCACCACGCTCTTCAACGTATTCGGCGAACCGGCGGCCCAGGCCAACAAATTCATCCTCATAGACACGAGCTGCGGCGAGGACAATATAATCTCGGCTGTCCTTACAAAGGGCCTGAAGGGCGTGCTCGTAGCCAATTCCACCCCGCTCCTCCTGAAAAAAGCCGTTCGCGCTGTCGCCGGAGGGGAGATCTGGCTCGATAAGATAGATATCAAGAACCTCCTCATGGGGCTGCACGCGCTCAAGAAGTCTACCCGTCCCGCCCTATCCGAGAGGGAACGGGAGGTGGTAAACCTGGTCGGACAGGGATACAGGAACAGGGAGATAGCGGACAAGCTCTGCATAAGCGAACCCACCGTCAAGACCCATCTCCAGCGCATATTCCACAAGCTCGACATCCAGAACAGGCCGCAGCTCATCACCTTCGCAATAAGGAACCAGACCGACAGCCAGGGGACCTGAGGCTGGTAAAGCGGCAGTCTGGCCGGGTTTCCTGTCCGGTTGAGACCAATCCAGCTTTGGTTGACAGCAACCCCTGCCGTATTATAAACTGTTTGGTAATCCGGTTTCATGAATTCTTGAAAGCTCGGCCAGGATGTCCCCCGGAGGGCCTTTTGGGCAATGATACGGTCACTGTCTATATAGAGATACCCAAGGGATGCAGGAACAAGTACGAGTATGACCCGGTAAAGAAGGTCATCAGGTTCGACAGGATGCTCTTCTCGGCCGTGCATTACCCCAGCGATTACGGCTTCATACCCGAGACGCTCGGCAGAGACGGGGACGCGCTCGACGCCCTTGTACTCGTCTGGGAACCGACCTTTCCGGGCTGCCACATAGATACAAGGGCAGTGGGCCTGTTCAAGATGTGGGACGAGAAGGGGCCTGACGAGAAGATACTCTGCGTGCCTTTGAAAGACCCGCTCTGGAACTATATAAAAGTGTTGAAGGACGTGCCCCCGCATCTGCTCCGCGAGATAGGCCACTTCTTCAGGATTTACAAAGACCTTGAGAAGAAAAAGACCGGGGTCGAGGGGTGGGCCGGAAGAGATGCGGCGTTGAAGGTGATAGAAGAGGCCAGGGTAAGGTTCCTGGAAAGTAAAAAGTAGTATTTTTAAGCCTGACTCAATACCGTTCATGTATCGACAGCGCAGTTCCAGTCCCGCTTGCCAGAGATTTTCAGCCACATAAAATACGCCCGGGTCTGTCCCTCTTAGAGCGCATGAAAAGGCAATTCTCCCTTGCATACAAGACCATCATAGCATTCCTTATAGTCCTCCTTCCTATCGTACTCATCTTTTTCCTGTCACTTAAAAGCATAACCGGTACCATCGACCGGCTCATCCTCGAGGAGCTCAAGATCATCGCAGATGCCAGGGCCGACGACGTCGATCTCTTTCTGGAGGCTGCCCGGAACAGGATGCTGGATTTCTCAAGCGACGGCGTAATAAGGTCGGGGGTCGAGATAATAACCGAGGCCGGAGACGGCCAGAGCGAGACCCTGAGCAGGTATATTTCCGAGAACAAGCTGCCGCTTCTAAAGGACTTCTACAGGATAACGGTCTCGGACACGAAGGGAAGGATAGTAGCCTCCACGAACAGCAGCGTCATCGGCGAGGACGTGTCGTCGGAAGAGTTGTTTGTAAAGGGCAGGGAGGGGCTTTCGATAAGCATCCGTCCCTCGGGCTACATGGAAAAGCCCGAGCTTGCCGTATCGGCGCCTGTCTTCAGCATGGAGGACCAGCGGCTTACAGGCGTGCTCACGGGCTTTATTCCCTTTGAAAGGCTGGGAAATATCTTCAGGCCCGGCATTGAGAAGGCCGGCGGGCATTCAAGGGAAGTCGTCCCCGGCTACAGGACCTTTGACCTGTATCTCGTAAACAGCGACAAGCTCATGATAACCCCTTCCTGGCTCAGCGAAGACTCGGTGCTCATCCAGAGGGTCGATTCGGATGCGGTCCGGGCGTGCCTGGAAGAAAACAGGGATTACTCCGGTCTTTACACGGATTACAGGGGCATGGAGGTCGCCGGAGCCTCTTTCTGCATGCCGTCGCTTGGATGGGTACTCCTGGTCGAGGTCGACAGGAGCGAGGCGCTCGCCCCCGTGAGCAAGCTCCGGCTCTATGCCTTTTTTACAGGGGTAGTCATTGTAGCCCTTATATCCGCGCTCGTCCTGTATTTCTTCAGGATCGTCATAAGGCAGCTCAAGGCGCTTGCCGCCGCTTCAGCCCAGATAGCCGCGGGTAATTACGACACGCGCGTGCAGGTCAGAAGCCGCGATGAGATCGGCCTCCTTTCCGAGTCTTTCAACAGCATGGCAGGCGAGATAAAGAAGAGGAGCGACGCCCTTGCCGAGAGCGAGGAGAGGTTCCGGGGCATAATGGAAAATACGACCAGCGTAGTCTATGTCAAGGACTTCGGGGGCAGATACCTTTTTATAAACAGGAGATACGAGGAGCTTTTCGGGATAACGAACTGGGAAATAAAGGGCAAGACCGACTACGACGTATTCCCGGCCGAGGCCGCCGCCGCCTTCTGTGAGAACGATAAAAAGGCGCTTGAGTCAGAGAGGCCGCTCGAGTTCGAGGAGACCGTTCCGCATAAAGACGGGCCGCATACCTATGTCTCTGTAAAGTTCAGTCTCAAGGGGCCGGACGGCACCCCCTATGCCACGGCCGGCATATCCACGGACATAACCGAGATAAGGCGCTCCCATGAGGCGCTTGTGAAGAGCGAGGCCAGTCTTGAGAACGCGCAGAGGATAGCGCACATAGGCAACTGGGACTGGGACATTATCACCAATGAACTGCGCTGGTCGGACGAGATATACAGGATATTCGGCGTTAAGCCGCAGGAGTTCGAGGCCACTTACGATGCCTTTCTCGGCATCGTCCACCCGGATGACAGGGACTATGTCATAAGGTCGGTCGACGAAGCCGTCCATGAGAAGAGGCCGTACTCGATAGACCACAGGATAGTGCTCCCGGACGGTACTGAAAGGGTCGTTCACGAGCAGGGAGAGGTCATATTCGATCAGGCCGGAAAACCTCTCAGGATGTCCGGCACTGTCCAGGACATAACCGAGAGGAAGAGGGCCGAGGACGAGGTAAGAAAATTAAACGTCGAGCTCGAAGAGAGAGTAGCCCGGAGGACGTATCAGCTCGAGGCAGCTAACAAAGAGCTCGAGGCCTTCAGCTACAGCGTGGCGCACGACCTCAAATCCCCGCTCAGGGTCATCAGCGGCTTCTCGCTGATGCTCTTGAAGGACTACTCGGATAAGCTGGACGCGACAGGTACGGATTACCTGAGGAGGCTCCAGGCCGCAAGCCAGCGCATGGGGCAGCTCATCGACGCGCTCCTCAAGCTTTCGCAGGTGATGAAGGCGGAGATGAGGAGCGAAAGGGTCTATTTGAGCGGAATGGCAAGGGCCGTTGCCGCGGACCTGAGAAAGGTGCAGCCTGAGCGCAAGGCCGAGTTCGTCATTGAGGAGAACCTTTCGGTTACGGGAGACCCCGGCCTCTTGAGGATAGCGATGGAGAACCTTGTCGGGAACGCATGGAAGTTCACGGGCAACAGGGAGACAGCGAGGATAGAGATAGGCTCCGCGGGCGTCCGGGACGGCAAAACGGTTTTTTTCGTGAAGGACAATGGCGCCGGTTTCGAGATGAAGTATGCGGAGAAGCTCTTCAACCCGTTCCAGCGCCTCCACGGGCAGGACGAGTTCCCGGGCACGGGGATAGGGCTCGCGACTGTCCACAGGATAATCCAGCGGCACGGCGGCGCGATATGGGCCGAAGGCGAAAAAGACAAGGGCGCTGTTTTTTATTTTACTCTTTGACGCGCCGCGATTAAAATGACGGGGGTGAAATACGCGCCGCGGGTTCAATTTTGCAAATTGAACCCGAATATTCATGACAGCGATAACGAAGCATCAGGTTCAGGGTGCAACCCTGAACCTGCATCCGCGGATCATAATGTATCCATGAAAGCCGGACACCAGATGAGCGGTTCACCCGCACTCCTGAGAGTGCTTATAGCCGAAGATTCGGAAGACGATCTCATACTCCTCATGCACGAGCTCAGGCGCGGCGGTTACGAGATGACCTTCTTGAGGGTAGATGACGGGGACGCCCTGAGGGACGCCCTCAAGGAGCGCTGGGACCTCGTCATCTCGGACTATATGATGCCGAAGATAAGCGGCCTCGACGTGGTCAAGGCCGTAAGGGAGACAGGGCTTGATCTGCCCGTTATAATCGTCTCCGGCCTCATGGGAGAGGACTTTGCCGTAACGGCCATGAAGGCAGGCGCCGACGACTACATCTTGAAGGACAGGCTCTTCAGGCTCGTCCCTGCCGTAGAGCGCGAGCTCCGTTATTACGAGACTAAAAGGGCGCACAGGAGGGACCGGGAAGAGGTCTTTCTGCTGAACTCGCTCCTTGAGACCATCGCGGAGGTCAACAAGATGCTGGTGCGCGAAACCGACAGGAAGCGCATCATGGACGAGGCCTGCCGGATACTGGTCGAGAAGTCCGGGTTCAGGATGTCCTGGATAGGCAGGGCCGACCTGGACTCGGGCGAGGTCGCGCCCCTTGCCGCGGCAGGCCGCGAAAGGGACTGCCTGCAGCTCATAAGAGTCAGATGCGACGAATCGCCGCTTGGCATGGGGCCCACGGGCAGGGCCATCCGTACCGGGAAACAGGTGGTATGCCCTGATATGGAAAGATGCGAAGACGCCGAGCCGTGGATGGAAGGGGCAATGCGCTTCGGACTCAAAGGCTGCGCCGCCTTTCCGCTCTTCATAAGGGGCTCCGTATTCGGCAGCATGAGCGTATATTCGGGAGAAGCAGGGGCATTCAACGAAAGGATGATAAGCCTGCTCGAGAGCCTTGCCGGGGACATAGGCTTTGCCCTGCAATCGATCGACGAGGCCGAGGAGCATAAAAAAGCCGTGGTCGCGCTCAGGGACAGCGAGAAAAGGCTCAGGACCATATTCGAGTCGTCGATGGACGGCATGTTCGTCATAGATATGCAGGGGCGCTACGTCGACGTCAATATCTCCGGCTGCCGCATGGTGGGATATTCAAGAGATGAGATACTCGCCTCCGATGTAAGACTGCTTATTTTCCCCGAACGCGAAAGCAGGCTTGATGAGCACAGGGCCCTCTGGAAGAAGGGCGGCTTTGTTCCGGAGATGCCGCTCAGAAAAAGGGACGGCACAACGGTCTGGGTGGACCTTGCCATCACGCCCTTCAAGGTCGGCGACAGGGAGCTTGTGCTCGGCGTCAAGAGGGACATAACGGCAAGGAAGAACGCCGAAGAGGCCCTGCGCGAGAGCGAGGAGCGCTTCAGGCAGATATTCGAGCAGAACCAGGACGCGCAGATACTGCTGGCTTATGAAGGCATGAAGGTGATGGACGCGAACCCTGCGGCAGTGGAGCTTTTCGGGTATACGGCCGAGGAGCTTGTCGGCGAAGACGTCCCGCCGTTCATGACGGGCGATCTCTTGTCAAGGCTCAAGCCAGCCGGCTCAAAGCCGTGGTCAAGGCTCGAGATGATAGAAGCGCGGCGCAAAGACAGCAGCAAGGTGACCGTCTCCATAACCGGCCAGACCATAAAGCTCAATGAAGGGATGATGGTGCTCTGCACCATAAAGGACCTTACCGAGATACTGAGGATGGAGGAGGAGGCGAGGCTCATGCAGGCCAAGCTCATCCATGCCAACAAGATGACCTCCATAGGCACGCTCGCGTCCGGCGTGGCGCACGAGATAAACAACCCGAACAATTTCATACTCTTCAACTCGACCCTCCTTTCCGACGCGTGGAACGACGCGAGAAAGATCCTCGATGGGTACTACCGCGAGAACGGCGATTTTTCCCTGGGGGGGCTCCCGTATTCAGAGATGTCGGACGTTGTGCCGGAGCTCCTGTCCGGCATAACCGAGGGGTCGAGGAGGATAAAGGGCATAGTCGACAATTTGAAGGACTTCTCCAGGACCGACAGGGCGAATCCCGAAGGGGAGCTGGACGTGAACAGGGCCGTGCTCGCGGCAGTGTCCATGTTGAGCAGCCAGATAATGAAATCGACGGACTGCCTCAAGGTAAGCTGCGCCGAAGGACTCCCGCCGGTAAAGGGAAGCTCGCAGAAAATAGAGCAGGTCGTCATCAACCTTGTCCTTAACGCCCTGAATGCCCTCCCTGACAGGGAAAAGGGCGTGTTTGTGTCGACATGGCACGACGCAGAGGCCGGGCAGGTCGTGATAGAGGTGAAGGACGAGGGCGCCGGCATGACCAGAGAGGTGCTCGAGAGGATAACCGAGCCGTTCTTCACGACCAGGGGAGATGCCGGCGGCACGGGCCTGGGCCTTTCCATCTCATATTCCATAGTTAAGGAACACCGGGGTATGCTCGAATTCGATTCCGAACCGGGAAAGGGGACCACGGCACGCCTGAGGCTCCCCGTTCTAATGCACTCATGATAACCGTAAACAAAGGCCGCATCCTCATATACAGGCTCTTCGACGTTGCCCTCGAGATAGACCTTGCCAGGATAGAGGAGAGCGCGAAAGAGGGCACGAGGAGGCTCAAATTCTCCAAACAGCCTTTCATGAAGGCTCTGGAGTTCGCGAACCCTCCGGTAGCCCTCGAGCTGCCCAGCCTTAAAAAAGGTTATTTCGGGAGCGATACAATCGTCAACGTCATTGCCAAGGCCTTTGACTTCGGCGTGCTCTCTATCATGTTCGAGGTGCCCGTGCCATCCGGCGCTTCCATGAGCGAACTTGAGAGGACGGTGCGGGAACTGGACAATGACAAGACCATCGACGTAGACGCGAGGGAGTACGTTGTAGGACTTATGGAGACCCTCGGGCCAGCTATCATTGGCCCGGAGATAAAGGAGGGTTTCGTCGAGGATTACACGGTCATATACGTCGAGGAGTTCGCGGAAGGGCTGAAGGCGCCGGAACTGCTCGACCAGTACGACCTTTCGAGGCTGCTCCTTTACGAATCGAGGGAGCTGAGCCGCTTCACCAGGGAAGAGACCCTCAGGAACAGCTTCAGTTATTATCCCGACGACCTCATAATAATCCACGTCGATAACGCGTTCATAATAGACCCCTCGGGCAGCTTCGACCTGCCGGACATACTCGAGTTTGCCAACGCCCAGATATTCGAGCTCAGGTACTATGACAGGGTAATAGACAAGGAGCTGCAGTGGATATACAGGCAGATATCGAGCAGGCGGGGCGTTTCGTTCTCGAGGCTCCGGGATTACGAGCGGCTATCGAGGAGGCTCGTGCGCACCGTTACGGACATAACGGAAGTTACCGAGAAGGTCAATAACTCGCTAAAGGTCACGGAGGACATCTATTACGCGAGGATATACAGGACCTCCATGTCGGTGCTGCGCAGCAAGGATTGGGAGACGAGCATAAGGGACAAGCTCCAGACTGTCATGAACACCTATAATATGATACACGACGAGATATCGATAAGGAGGGCGTACCTCATCGAGCTTGGCATACTTATATTAATAGCCCTGGAAATGGTGCTGGCCTTCTATGTCCGATAGACAATAACTGCAAGTTGTCATTCTGAGGAGCCATAGGCGACGAAGAATGTCGTATTTTTTTGCCCAGAGATTCTTCACTGCGTTCAGAATGACAGGTAAACAGCTTAAGCGAATTCCACGCTATCGCCGCGAAAAGCGCCCCATCGTATTCTCTATCGAGCGCCTGAAATCGGCCAAGGCCTCCTCTACCGAGTCCTTGAGGCCCATCCACTTGTCCTCGCTTGATTCACGAAGTTCCTTTGGCGGGTTCAATTTTGTAAATTGAACCCGAAATTTCGTAATACCCCTTGCGAATCATTCGGGTTCAGGTTGCAAACCTGAACCCGCAGTAGCATCCCGCCCCTGGCCTGCCGCTCTTTTCTTTCCTGATAGTCCTTCTTTGTCTCCATCTCGCGGCCTTTCATCCCTCTCATGGCTCAAATAGATTATACCCCAAAAAAATCAGGCGAATCCTGCAGTTGGGGGCCGCCACATTGCTTTTGCGTGAATCTCTTATAGAATTGAATTATGGCTGATGAACCAAAAAACCTCCCAGGGGAAAAAGGGTCGGGCTGGAAGATAATAATAGCCCTGCTGTTCTTCGGGGTGTTCATCTATATCTGGGGCCAATCCGTGGATACAAGAGGCCCCGGCGAGCGGCAAAGGATAACCTATTCCGAGTTCGTAAGGGAGCTGGAATCGGGCAATATAGCCACGGTTACCATAAGGGGACAGGAGGTCACAGGCAGGTTCAACAGGCCCATACAGGCGGATGTCCCGGGCCGTGAAGGGCCTTCAACCGCTTCGGGCTTTGTCTCGTACCTGCCTCCCTTCCAGGGCCAGGAGATAATCGGGGAATTCCAGAGGCAGGGCATAGCGGTCGATGTCGAGCCTGAAGGCGAGAGGAGCCCGTTCTGGTCGTTCGCAGTGCTCATACTCCCCTGGGTGCTCATAATCGGCATCTGGGTGCTCCTGATGAGAAGGATGCAGCAGGCGCAGGGCGGCGGCGGGCAGCCGGGCCTGTTCAACTTCGGCCTTAGCAAGGCCAAGCTCTACAATGTGAGAAAGTCGAGCGTTACCTTCAGGAATGTAGCAGGCCTTGAGAACGCAAAGAGCGAGTTGCAGGAGACGGTAGAGTTCCTCAAAAACCCGCAGAGGTTCGCGCAGATAGGCGCGAAGGTCCCCAAGGGCATACTCCTTGTGGGCCCGCCCGGCACCGGAAAGACATTGCTTGCGCGCGCTACGGCAGGGGAGGCCGGAGTGCCGTTCTTCAGCATCAGCGCCTCCGAGTTCGTGGAGATGTTCGTGGGCGTAGGCGCCTCGCGCGTAAGGGACATGTTCAAAAAGGCGAAGGAGACCAGGCCCTCGATCATATTCATAGATGAGATAGATTCGGTGGGCAGGGTAAGGGGCGCGGGACTCGGCGGCGGCCATGACGAGAGGGAGCAGACATTGAACCAGCTCCTCTCGGAGATGGACGGCTTTGAGCCGCACGAAGAGATAATAGTCGTAGCTGCCACCAACAGGCCAGACGTGCTCGACCCGGCCCTTTTGAGGCCCGGGCGGTTTGACAGGCACATAGTCATAGACAGGCCGGGCTGGAAGGACCGCAAGGCCATACTCGAAGTACATTCGAGGAATAAAAAATTCTCGCCTGACGTCGATTTCGAGAAGATCGCAAAGGGCACTCCGGGCATGACGGGCGCGGATCTGGAGAACCTCGCCAACGAGGCCGCTCTCGAGGCAGTCAAGAAGGGCAGGGAGAGGATAGAGATGAGGGACTTCGAGGAGGCCAGGGACAGGGTAATAATGGGCTCCAAAAGGGAAGAGACCTTTACGGAAGACGAAAAGCGGATAACCGCTTACCACGAGGCAGGCCACGTGCTGGTTTCCTGGGAGCTGCCGCACACCGACCCCATACACAAGGTGTCCATAATCCCAAGGGGCATGGCCATGGGGATCACCCAGTTCCTCCCCGAGGAGGACCGCCATTATTACCCGAAGAGCTATCTGATAAACAGGCTCTGCGTCGCGCTCGCCGGAAGGGCGGCCGAGAAGCTGGTCTTCAGGGACGTCTCCAGCGGCGCGAACGACGACCTCAAGAACGCCACCGCGCTTGCCGAGAAGATGGTCGCGCAGTGGGGCATGTCGGACAAGGTCGGGCCGATAAACTTCGGGCGGGGCGAGGAGCACCCGTTCCTCGGCAGGGACATCTCAGTGCAGAAGAGGTACAGCGAGTCGATGGCCTGGCTCATGGACCAGGAGATAAGGGCCCTGATACTGGAGGCCGAGCGGAAGGCTGACGAGATATTGCTCAGGGACAGGGCATCGCTCGAAGAGCTCTCCATCGCGCTCATAAAGGACGAGTCCCTGGACAAGGAAGAGGTCGAGGCGATCATAAACAGGACAAAAGGGGTTGAACCCTTGAGAAAGATCATCAACTGATTGGATGCTGAAAAGTCCTTCCTGGACTTTTCAGCCGTCGGCTTGCCCGAAGTGAATTCGGGCAAGCCTCGCAAATTGCTAGACTTTTTTTAAGTCTCGCAATTTGGCAATACGTCCATGTATTGCTTATCAGATTGCGTTTCCCGCAATCTGATATCACCCGTCCAGGTACCCCTTGCTTTTCTCCCTCTCCATACTTTATAATACCTCCGACAGTCTTTTCCCCGCGAAACATGAAAAAAACAAGGATCTTCATAGCTGACGACCACCCGGTCCTGAGGAGCGGGATAAAGGCCATTTTCCATCCCGAAGAGTTCGAGGTGGTTGGCGAGGCTGACAACGGCGTGGCCGCGCTCAAGGGCATTGCCTCGCTCAAGCCCGATATCGCCATCCTCGACATCACAATGCCCGACCTGGACGGCATAGCCGCCACGAAGAGGATCGCCGACGAGTTCCCCGATACAAAAGTCATCATACTCTCGATGCACACGGACCTGTCCCGGCCCATAGAGGCGTTCAGGGCAGGCGCGCTCGGCTACGTGCTCAAGGACTCCAACCCTTCCGAGCTGCTGAAGGCCATCGAAAAGGTCAAATCAGGCGCCAAGTACGCGAGCCCGGCCGTGACAGAAGAGCTCCTGAACGACTTCGTCGACGTCATCAAGAAGGACCAGGCCCAGGACCCCTTCGACACCCTTTCCCAGAGGGAGAAGGAGATACTGAAGCACATCGCCGACGGCTCGACGAGCAGGGAAATAGCCGAGAAGCTCTTCATCTCTATTGCCACGGTCAAGAGCCACAGGAACAACATAATGAAGAAGCTCAAGGTGAACGACATGGCGAGCCTCATCAAGACCGCCATCAGAAAAGGCATCGTCCATACGGATTAGACCGGGCCTCAACCCTTTGTACGTCCGCACATCATCCCAAAGCACTACCTCCAAAATCATCTCTAATCCACGATAAATTTAAACCTAAATCAGTATTATCCTCCGCCCTGTAATTTCCGATAAGTATTACAAGACGAATTGAAACGGGGGCGCCTTATGGCATCCTGCGACCGGTATAAGGGAGTCAAAGTACTCGTGGTCGCAAAGGGCCGCTCCTTGAGGACAATGGTAGGTTCCTTCCTTATGCTCAACGATATGGACGTCAGGGAGGCGGCTACCTCTACGGAGGCGTTAAGGGAGATCGACTCCGGATTTCAGCCGGACATAGTCCTCTCGGGATATGAAAGGCCGGGCATCGATGAAGAGGCCCTTTTCAGGGCATTGCGAAAAATCCAGGCATCCGAGCTGACCCCGATAGTGGTTATGGCCGGGCGAGAGGACCTGGACAGGCAGCAGGAATGGAGGTCTGCCGGCGCGACTTGCTGGATAGGGAGCCCGTTCAGCTCGAAAGGGCTCCTCGAGATAATGGGGATGGTACTTTTCAAGGGGGAGAATTCATGAACTGGCATTCTATGAAGACAAGGCTTATAGGCAGCTACGCGGTTTTGCTGGGCCTATTTCTCGTAGAGACTGTTGCAGCGTTCCGGATGATCGATAATGCCTCGGGCTTTGCCATACTCGCCGTACCGGCGTTTCTATTCTGCGTCTTTGCAGCCTCTTTCATGCTTCTTGCGAAAAAACATGTGCTCGACCCCGTGCTTGAAATAAAGCATACGGTAGAGGGGCTCTCGAACGGGGATTTTACCTGCAGGTCCGGCGTGAGGGCCGGTTTTTTCGGCAGAGAGCTCGATGACGAGTTCACTCATTTAAGCAGGAGCGTCAACCGCATGGCAGGCCAGGTATCCGGCGTAGTCGAACGGATAAGGGAGACCTCCGCATATCTCGCGTCAGCTACAGAAGAGCTTTCATCAAATTCTTCGAGCATCTCGGATGGCGCTGCCGCGCAGTCGGGCCAGACGTCTTATCTGGCCACTGCGATGGAAGAGATGAGCGCGACGGTAACGGAGGTCGCGCGCAACTCCCAGCAGGCATCAAGCAGGGCAAGGGATGCCAGGGAGATAGCAGCAAAGGGCGGGCAGGTCGTGAATGAGGCCATAGCCGCCATGAGAGACGTAGCGGGCGCGACATCGGTTTCGGCTGAAACCATAAAGAGGCTTGGAAAGAGCTCTGAGGAGATAGGAACGATAGTCTCGGTCATCAACGACATAGCTGACCAGACGAACCTCCTTGCGCTCAACGCCGCCATAGAGGCCGCGAGGGCGGGAGAGCAGGGCAGGGGCTTCGCCGTTGTCGCGGATGAGGTCAGAAAGCTCGCTGAAAGGACCACGAGGGCGACAAAGGAGATAAGCGCGATGATAAACGCGATACAGGGCGAGACATCAAAGGCCGTATCGGCCATGAGCGAGGGCACCGTCAAGGTCGAGAACGGCGTGAAGCTTGCCAACGAGGCCGGGCAGGCCCTGAAGGAGATAGTATCGGGCGTAGGGACGGTCACGGACATGATAGGACAGATAGCGACTTCAGCGGAGGAGCAGAGCGCCGCTACCGGCGAGATAACGAGGGGCATGGATTCCATTGCCGAAGTCGCGAGGAACAGCGTGGCCGCCACGGGCGAGGTATCGAAGGCAACCGGGGAGTTGGCAAGCCTTGCCTCTGAACTCAAGGAGCTGGTCTCTCATTTCAGGACTGCGAAGGGCAAAACAGACGGCCCGGCAAGGGTCGTTCAATTAAAGCTCCGCAAGGCGGAAAAAGACCCGCCTATCCCCAAACCCGCCTATACTGCAAAATTTTAAGACCCCTGCCTGCCGGGAATCATCCCGGAGGCAAAACCCGCCGCCCCCCGTCCACCGGGGGGCGTTTCCGCTTTTATGGAAGTTTTCCCGATATTTCAACCGGTTAGGCCGAACCTGCAAAAAGTCATTGTTTTCTCTATGTGTGGTGGTAGACTTGTCGGGTATGTTCCGGTCTCTCTCCATACTCCTTATCTTTTTCATACTCGCCCCGGCCTTGAGCCCCCTTGCCAGGGCCCTTGCGCCTTGCAGCGAGACATGCGCCGTTGGACAGAATCATCACTGCATGCACGGCGACGCCTGCCCTGTGCACGGCAACAGAGGAAATACAGGGGATGCCCATCACGGACACCATGAAGGGACAGGGCAGGAAGCCCTTGTCTGCCATGTATCGGATGGTGACGATGAAGACGGCGGAGCATCGCACTCATGCCTTTCCATTTCGAGCTGCGCTGACCAGGAGACCCAGGGCGTAAGCGCTCCCATATTCGGGGGCGATTATCTTATTGTAAGAGAGGGCTTCAAGCTTGATATATTGACTGGCTTCAATACAGCTGCGCTTAATGCAGATTACAAAGACCCATTCCCAAGCCTCTTCGACCGGCCGCCCGCTTCCTGAGAATCAAATCCAATATCTTTTTTTAGCCGCTTAGTCTCAGAACCCAAAGGAGACAAGAGATGACTTGCTCTGCGCCGAGAGCGCTATTGTTAGCGGTCCTTGCCCTATTTCTATTCGTCCGCCCCGGGTATTGCGGTGACGGCTCTGAAATGGGCCTTATCCAGCCAAGAGGCCTTTCCAATGCCCCGGATTTCAGCCTGACTGATATCGACGGCAGAAACCTGTCAATGAAGCAGTTGAAGGGCAAGGTCGTGCTCCTGAATTTCTGGGGCACATGGTGCGAGCCCTGCCGCGAGGAGATGCCCGCGCTCGAGGCGCTCTGGAAGGAGCTCGGGCCAAAGGGGCTTGCCGTTGTGGCAATCGCCCTGGACAGGGGCAATATACACAAGGTGGGCGAGTTCTGCAGGATGCACGATGTCACCTTCCCTGTCTCCATCGACCCTTCAGGCAATATTGCCAGCGTCTACGGAGCCACCGTGATGCCGACGAGCTACATCGTCGGCAAGGACGGGGCAATAAAGGGCAAGATCGTCGGGCCGAGGGACTGGACCGGGGCGGCGTCAAAGAAGTTCTTTGAAAGGCTGCTGAATGAATAAACAAACTACAAGGAGATGCTTTCCATGCCGTATAGCAGCATTCGCTCTCTCATTCGCGCCTTCAGCCGCGGCGCTTTCCTCATTGCGGTCATCGGGTACGTGTCTTTCGCCTCTCCCGCGTTTGCGGAGGAAGAGGCCATATATGCCGGGGAGGTAACGGTAACAGGCACAAGGGAGGCTGACCTTGCCAAAGAGGTCCCTTCAACGATAAACGCCATTAAAGATAAGGAGATAAGGAACGTAAAGCCGGTCCACCCGGCGGAGATAATGAACAGGGTCCCGGGCGCGTGGATAAGCTCCACGGGTGGCGAGGGGCACATAACATCCATACGCCAGCCGCTCACGACCGCCCCGGTCTATCTTTTTCTCGAGGACGGGATTCCCATCAGGTCAACGGGCTTCTTCAACCATAACGCCCTTTACGAAGTGAACGTGCCTGGGGCTGACAGGATAGAGGTCGTCAAGGGCACGGGCACGGCCCTGTACGGCAGCGACGCCATCGGCGGCACGATAAACATACTCACCAGACCGGCTCCGCTCACGCCCGAGATAGAGCTCAACCCGGAGTTCGGCTCTTACGACTGGTACAGGCTTCTTACGAGCATGGGCAACACCTGGGACGACGACGGCTTCAGGCTCGACCTAAACGCCACGCACTCAAACGGCTGGAGAGAGCGCAAGACCTACGACCGCCTGAGCGCGACCCTGAGGTGGGACCACCTCCATTCAGCCTCGGCCAGCGCGAAGACGATAGTCTCGTACTCGAAGATAGACCAGGAGACGAGCGGAGGCGCGCCCCTTACCAAGGCCGATTACGACTCAAGACCCTCCTATAACTATCATACCTTCGACTACAGGAACGTCGAGGCCTTCAGGCTCTCTACCGACTTCCAAAAGGAGTTCGGGGAAAAGGCACTCCTGAGCCTTATCCCTTATCTGAGGGTCAACAGGATGGAGCTGCTGCCCGAGTGGGGCATATTCAAAGTCGGCTCTGACCCTACGACTTACGCGGGTTACGAGTCTACGACAGCGTTCTACTCCCTCGGACTCCTTGCCAAGTACAGGCGCGACTTCTCACCGCTGCGGTCACGGCTGATAGTCGGCATAGACCTCGACTACAGTCCCGGCTACTACGAGGAGAAGCGTTTGACTGTCACGAGGGACACTGCGACGCTCAAATACACTGGTTTCAGCTATGCGTCGACTGATGCCAACAACTACGATTATGACGCGGCCTTCATAGGCATCTCGCCGTACGCGCAGTTCGAGTTCTCTCCTATTGAGAAGCTCCGCTTAACCATTGGCGCGCGCTATGACGACCTTGCCTATGACTACACCAATAACCTTGAAGCGAGCCCAAGCCCAAATAGGCCAGCGTCAACCTACAGGTCGTGGTCAAGGCTCAGCCCAAAGGCGGGCGCAACATACGAGCTTGCAGATGATGTAAGCATCTTCGCCTCCTACAACGAGGGTTTCAGGATACCGTCCACCGGGGACATATTCAGGGCAGGCGGCACTGCTACGACAGCCGTTGACCTGGACCCGGTAAAGGTCTACAGCTACGAGACAGGCGTCAAGGGCAAGATCAGCGAGAAGGTGAGCTTCGAGACATCCGTCTATTACATGGAGAAGAAGGATGACATAGGAACCTTCAACATCTCGACGGGCAACAGCCAGAGGCTGAACGCGGGCAAGACCGTGCACAAGGGCATAGAGGTGGGCCTTGAGGTGAGGCCGGTGGAAAGGGTCGAGCTTGGCGTGAGCTATTCCTACGCGAAGCACGAGTATGACGACTGGAGGGTCTCTCCTACCGTCGATTACAGCGGCAAGGAGATAGCGATTGCGCCGAGGCAGAACCTGAACGTCAGGCTGGATTACAGCCCTGCCATATTGAAGGGCGGGGTCGCGGAGGTCGAGTGGGTGCACCTGGGGAGTTACTGGCTCGATGACGCCAATACCGAGAAGTACGACGGACATGACCTCATAAACCTGAGGACATCCTATAACCTGACGCCCGGATGGGAGCTTTACCTGAAGGCTGCAAACCTCCTGGACAGGAAATATGCTGAGCGGGTATCAAAGAGCTCATCGGGCGAGGCGCTATATACGCCGGGCAGCCCGCAGTCGTTCTTCGCCGGCGTGGTCTACAGGTGGAAGGAGATATGATGAAGGCATTGTTTTCAATATTTGCCGTTCTTTTTCTTCTCGTCGTTTTGCCGTTCGACTCATGGGGGGCCGTCGCGTTCGGCCCCCCCGGGGGGATCGAGCACCGCTCAAAGTCGGTCTCACCCCCGGCTGCGGCCATGGACGACGAGGGCAGGGTCTATCTCGCATGGTTCGAGGAAGAGAAGGACGTGAACTCGCTCTATCTGGCTGTCTCGAATAACAACGGCAAGACCTTCTCTCAAGAGGTCAGGGTCAACGGGACCGATGACGCTCCGGCTTCCGTAAACGACGCGCCTGCGTTGTCTTTGGGTTCAAAGGGCGAGGTCTATCTCCTTTGGAGCGCGAAGGGAAGCGGAAATGATTTCGCCTCTGACCTCAGGTTCGCGAGATCAGATGATTCAGGCAAAAGCTTCAGCCCGTCTGTTGTGGTCAACGACAACGCGAACCCGGCATCAGCCGGGTTCGCGTCCATCGCCATCGGCGCTGACGGGGCTATTTACATATCATGGCTCGACGGCAGGGAGAGGCAAACAAGGGGTACTGGCACCTATGTAGCCTATTCAAAGGACAGCGGCAGGAGTTTTGGAAAGAATGTCGCCGTTGATTTTGATTCATGCCCCTGCTGCAGGACTTCGATAGCAATCGGCAAGGACAACTCCCTCTATGTGGTCTGGCGCAAGGTCTATCCCGGTAACATAAGGGAGATGGTGATCTCAAAGAGCACGGATGAGGCCAAATCAGAGTTCACCGGGCCGGTTATAGTCGGCAAGGACAACTGGGAAATATCCGGCTGCCCGCACAGGGGTTCGTCAGTCATTGCCGGGGACAACGGAGAGGTGCTTGTATCATGGTATGCCGAGGTCGACGGAGAGCCGGGCGTGTTCCTTGCCGCCTCGAAAGACGAAAAGACCTTTCTCAAGGAGAGGATAGAGAGCAAAAGGAGCGCCTTTCCCGATAATGTCGCGGCGGCAGCCAGGGGCAGTGAGCTTCTGCTCGCATGGCAGGAGATAACGCCGGTTCTGAGCAATGTCGTCTTTGAATCCCGCAAGGGCGCGGATATGACCCGCGTCCAGCTCAATACCGATGTGAGAAAGGCCACTAACCCCGTCATCTCCGTCAACAGGAAAGGGGACGTGCTCGTGGCCTGGCAGAAGATGGATATGAGGGCCGCGAAGACGATGTTCGCGATAGGCAGATAGAAAGTCAAAGGAGGTCTTATGCTGGACATACTCGCAAGTGGCGGGCTCCTCATGGTCCCGATAATACTTGCGTCGATCGTATCGATGGCGCTCGTGATAGAGAGGATACTTTTCTGGAGGAGGCAGAGGACTCCCGCTTCAATGCTCGAAATTATAAAAGAGGCCGAGGCAGGCAGGTTTGAGAAGGCCCTGACCCTGTGCAACGCGAACGACTCTCCAGTGACAAGGGTCCTGAAGGCAGGCCTAATGAGCAGGACCAACAGAGCTGCGCTCGCCATGGAGGCGGAGGCGACAGGCGAGGTGAGGGAGATGAACAGGTATCTCCCCGCTCTTGATACCATAATAACGCTCGCGCCCCTCCTGGGGCTACTTGGCACCATCGTCGGCATGATAGGCTCTTTCGGCATAATCGCGGAAGCGGGGCTCAGCAAGCCGCTTGCCGTAACCGGCGGCATATCAGAGGCCCTTATCGCTACGGCAGCGGGCATTATAGTCGCGGTCGTGACGCTCATACCCCATAACTTCTTCCAGTCAAAGTCGGAGAAGGCGACCGCCGAGATAGAGCGGTACGCCACGCGCCTCGAGATGGCGCTCGCGGCATCCAAAGACGCGCAGGCAGGCCGCCCATGAGGATGAGCCAATGAAGATAAGAAGGTTCGGAGCGAAAAAGAAGGCGCGCATAGAGATAATCCCGATGATAGACACCATGTTTTTCCTGCTCGTCTTCTTCATGGTCGCGACCATGTCCATGACCGTGATGAGGGGCATGCCGGTCAATCTGCCCAAGGTCGACTCGGCTGACAGCAGGAGCGTGCCGGAGAACAGGTCGGTGACCATATCGAGCGACGGCTCGCTCTATCTCGACAAGGAAGCCATACGGATTGAAGAGCTTGGGGGAAGTCTCAGGGCATACGCCGCGGCAGACCAGGACGCGCTCGTTATCATTAACGCCGACGAGTCCGTCATTCACGGGAAGGTGGTCGAAGTGATGGACACGGTCAAGCTCTCCGGCATAAAGAGGCTCGCGATAGCGACGAGGCCGAAGTAGGCGGATATGGCTGATATAAGGAAACTGATAGCCGTCTCGGCGCTCTTCCACGCGGCCCTGTTTGCCGCCATGAGCGGAGTGCTGCCCAGGGCAGTGCCGTCACTTCAGGAGCTTACGCCCGTGGAACTCGTCGAGGTCCCGAAGACAACGGAGCCTCAGAGAGCCGCACCCGCGCCCGTAAAGCCCTGGCCTGTTATCGAGAAGAAGATAGAGCCCGAAGCCGTGAGGCCTCTTCCCGAAACAGAGCCCGAGGACGTTCAGGAGATCAGGAAAGAAATCATAAAGGCAGCGCCTGAGGCCCCGGCCGCGGCTGAAAAGAAGGAAACGCCCGCACCAACTCCCGCTGCTGAAAAGCCAGTTGTGCCGGCCGTTGCACAGCAGCCTGTCAGTGCGAAGGCAGCCTCGATCGATGAGAGGGCCGCGTTGAGCCGTTATGTGAATGAAAAGGTAGACAGGGCAAAACGCTACCCTAACTGGGCCAAACAGAGGGGCTACGAAGGCGTCGTGGGCCTGAGTTTCAGCGTGATGACGGACGGCTCTGTCAGGGCGCTTGCCGTTACAAAGCCTTGCGCGAGCGATATCCTCAACAAGGCAGCCCTCGAAGCCGTGGAGCGGGCCGCCCCTTTCGATAAGGGGCCGTTCAAGATAGATATAAACCTGAGGTTCAAATTAGACGAGTAGTTGATTACGGAGAATCGATCATTTTCGCATAATGACTAACGTTCAAGCCCAACGGCTCTGCCCAGCAGGCCATCCTGTGCTTCAAAGACCCTCCTTCGACCATCAGTAGCGATGTGAACGCGACAAGCTGACGGGCATCGATCAGTTGACTATGTAACGCTATCTTAATTTTCATGCCTTTGACTGGCCCGCAAGAAGTTCATGGGGTCTTTGGACAGCAGCCACCGTCCTGGCAAAGCAAGAGTTGATCCAGTACGTGGCGGGTATCGTTTTTGCCTTATTCCCATTTCATTATGCTGGCGTAACTTTTTTCTGGCAGAATAGAAGTGAATAGATCGTGTGGGTCAGTGATGAGCGAATTTGAGATAGAAAAGTAATGGATTATTTTAGACGAACGATTGCGGCAGTTGGGGGTCTCTATACCCAGGGGATCTGCAGGAATGAACACGAAGATGAAAAAAGCCCTTTATGTCCTCGTCGGAGTAACGGCGGCCGCTGTTCTCGCAGTGGTCATTTTCGTACGCACCTTCGACATAAACAGCTACAAGCCCCGCATTGAGGCTGCCGTCTCCGAGGCTACTGGGATGAAGGTCCGCATCAACGGCAAACTGAAGCTCGCGTTTTTCCCCCACGCACGCGTATCGATTGAGGACATCCTGATACAAAACCAGAACGCTGACGTTGCCTCTGTAGAAGAGGTGCAGGTGAAAATAAAACTCCTGCCCCTTGTCGGAAGGAAAATACTCATACAGCAGGTAGGGCTCATCGCCCCCAGGTTCTTTATCACGAAAGACAGGAGAGGGCATTTCAACTTCGAAACACCGGAGAGGAAATTCCCTGAGAAAAAGTTACCGCCCTTTGCGGCAGGAAAAATCTTCGTCAAAAAGGGGCAAGTCTTTTACGTGGATAAAAAAACAGGCGGGAAGAGCGAGGCGAACGAGTGCGACCTTGAGATCAAGAACCTCGCTGTGGTTGGAGGAGAGTCTATTTACGCCAGCTCTTTCGAGGGGGATTTGTCATGCAAGGAGGTGAAGGCGAAAGGCTTAAAGGTATCAGATGTCCGCGTTGTCATGAAAGCGCGTGAAAGGAAGTTTGAGGCAAATCCCGTCACGCTGAAGATTTTCGGCGGAGACGGCAGGGGTAGCATCATGGGTGTGATGTCAGGTGAAAGCCCCGAGTACACGGTAGATTTTACGATTACAAAATTCCGTTTCGAAGAGGTGCTTGGGGCTTTTAAAAAGAAAAAATCCATACGCGGCGAGCTGAATCTGAATTCTCATCTCGCGATGAAAGGCAAAAACGCGAATGAGATGAAGAGGACGGCTGAGGGAGAGATTTCGCTCCGGGGGCAGAACCTCGTCCACGAAAGCATCGACCTCGACAGGGTGTTGGAGATGTACGAAAAGACCCAGCGCGTCAGCCTGGTCGATATGGGGGGATTTTTCATCGCAGGCCCTCTTGGCGTGTTGTTGACGAAGGGCTATGACTTTGGGAGCCTCTACGAGGCATCACTGGGAGGAAAGAGCACGATACAAAAACTAGTCTCTGACTGGAAGTTGAAAAAAGGCGTTGCAGAGGCTAAAGACGTTGCCTTTTCGACAAGACAGAACAGGGTTGCCATGAAGGGAAGGCTGGATTTTGTCAACGAGCGGCTCGACGATGTGACGGTGGCGGTGGTGGATGAAAAAGGGTGCGTGCGGTTCAGACAGAAAATTCACGGTAACTTCCGGGACCCCCGAGTCGAAAAGGTAAGCATACTGAGATCAATGGCAAAACCCATGCTTGATCTGTTCGATAAGGCAAGCGAGTTGTTTAAAGGCGAAGAGTGCGCGATATTTTATTCGGGATCCGTGAAACACCCGAAATAAGAGAATGATTTTGAACGGGTGCCAGCCTTAAAACCCGCCGCTTTAGAGAGTACATTCCAGGCCTTTTTCCTTCTTGCTTTTACCCCTCGTTTTCTTAAATAATCCTTGTGTTTCAAGTTGTTAATCGAGATTGGCAAAGTCAGCCGATGTCAGGTGAAGAGATGCCAAAGAAAAGGCTGACAGGAACAGCAATCCCCGCCCATCAGCAAGGTTTCAGGTCGCTCTCACAATTAAACTCCAGAGGAATGAGATCTAAGATATAATGTGTTAGCTCGCGCCTTTAGCTCCTTGCTAAGATATGGTACTGGAAAATTGCCGGGACCTTCGGGGCTCTTGAGATTGAAGTGCTGCCACACGGGAAGGAAGTTTCTTCGTACGCACATATTGCAGAGGTGAATATGAAACTGGACATACGAGTAATGAAAACCGAAAAGACTTTAGAAAAAATGTTTTCCGTTGAATTGACCGGGGACAGAAATAAGGACTTAGCCGCCTTTGAGAAGCTCTCAATCGAGTTGTATATGTGGGCTGGTGATGAAGGATTATTTGAAGAAAGGAAATGAATCCAGAAAGAAGGGAAATAACGGAATAGCATCTTATCGGAGTCAGCCACTGAAAAACGCCAGTATAGCGTTGTAACCTGCGGGCAAATAGTGTGTGTTATACTGGGAAGATAAAATCATGGGTCCAAGGCCTTATCTTATAATGATATGGATTAATCGCTGAAAAACTTGATTGAGATATGGAGATGTGTTATAAAAATTTGCTTTGTTGGCGTCAATCGAGTTGCTCGCAGGTGCAAAATTGCGGCAAGAAATGAATTCTGAGCCCCTTGAATTGGTAACCTGCTGATTTTATAAAGGATTTTAGGGGCAGGAGAGTCGCATTAGTCTCGCGAATGTATTTTGTGAGTTGTTGATTTTTTAGAAATCGGGGCGTGGCTCAGTCTGGTAGAGCACCGCGTTCGGGACGCGGGGGCCGGAGGTTCGAATCCTCTCGCCCCGACCAAGTCAAAATATCCGTAATCCCTAAAGGGGTTACGGATATTTTCATTTTGTGGGCAGGATTCGAAAGGCGCCGAGCGGCGGGAATCCGCAATGCCTGAACGCCGAGCGAAGCGAGGAAAAGCACTCATGGATGTGAGCGTAAGTGAAGGCGTGCGGCCAGTGCGACAAGGCAGGACGCCGAGGAGCGGAGGCCGAGCGCGCATTGCCCCGACCATATAAACGGGGACCAGCCGAAAGGCTGGTCTCCGTTTATCATCCCTTTTATCCGTGATTTGAGTCACACCTCCAGCAAAATAAATATTCCAGAATTGCCTGTTTCTTAACTCCGACTGAACAGGCAATCAACAAGGACACCTGCTTTAAATGCGGCTGTGAGCGGAGTTGCATTTGCCTTGAGCCTGGGAGGAAAAGAATTATCAGTTGCATTTCAATCCGTCTACTTTCCCTTTCCAATTTTTTATTGATTACGCCCTTTTGCGCCCCGGGCATGTTTGACAAACTTTTTTAAAACTGATATGTGATAGTAAGTTTTTCAGTGTAGAGCCGGAGCGTTCGGTTTTCCCCTCACGATTCTTCTGCAGCGCCTCTTTCTTCTCCCGGTGATCTTCACCTCAGTCGGCTCTCCATTTCTCATGCAAGCGGTTTCATAAACTTCTGCGGCCAAAATAGCGTTACGGTGCTTGATTCCCGTAATGCCTTTTTTCATGCAGAAGACAAAACAAGGGGGAGAGATGATGAGGCGACTCCTGGTCCTGCCTTTGGGATTGACGGTCCTTCTGTTGTTTGCGCATTTCGCGCACTCCGGCACGAAAGACTGGGAACAATTCAACCCGGCTCAAAAAGGCGCGCCGTACGTGCTTGACCGCGCAAAATGCGC
>Ga0209431_10000750_pt1 | contig 26956 bp, 51 predicted proteins | sample RifCSP13_3_FD_184021 | JGI IMG/M metagenome (GOLD analysis project Ga0209431, IMG submission 184021) | Soil microbial communities from Rifle, Colorado - Rifle CSP2_sed 13_3 (SPAdes) (version 2) | ecosystem: Environmental > Terrestrial > Deep subsurface > Rock core/Sediment | place: Rifle...
ATGAACGCACAATCAAGCAAAATATACAATGAAGAGCGGGCAAACATGACTGCCAGTAATATAGATATTGACTATGTTGTACAGGTTAAGTATGCAAGCAAGGAAGCAGCACATCTTACACGGATGCATCTGACTGAACTAGGATATGAGGCAGAAGTCATAAAGATGGTGATTTGAATATGTGTTCTCTAATAGATTTTTATAGAACTAAACCATATTATATCCCAAGGTCATTTTTAGATGTGCCTAATTATACAAAATCATGTCCTGCACTTGACCAAGTAATAATAGCAAAAGGCAACATCATCGAAGGCATAGAAGCAAAGGAGTAAATAATGACAGAAATAGAGCAACTTCAAGAGCAGATAAATGAACTCAAAGCAATAATCATGGAAATGCGATCTATAATCAATCAGCACATCAGAGGTCAGCACATCAGAGGATATCCGGATTACAGTGAGGACTAAATATGCAATGCGCTCCTTCTGCTTATGAATATATATGCAAAGCATGCAAATTCAAAGGCATGGGGCATTGTCCATATAAAGATAATAAAAGGTGATAATAATGAAAATAAAATTAATTCATGTATATGTTGTAGGACTAATGACTGCATCGGTTTTTAATATGGAACTAATAGTTGCATTGATTGGTTCTGTATTAGTATTATTAATTGACCTTATATTGGGTGATGACAATGAATAAAAACAATACTTTTAAAGTGCTTTTGGATGCAAGAGCATTATGGGAACGCAAAAAGATTATTCAATCCATGCTGCCAAAAAATAATAAAAATTAGGTGATTGAAATGATTGACAAAAACTGCAAGACATGCATAAATTCAATTTGCACGCTAAGAGACTTGCTTGACATGAATCTGAATTGCGGCCCCAGAATCAAGACTGAAATATATGTGAATATGGCGAACAAATGCCAGGAGTTCAGAGCATGAACAAAACCAAAACACCAATACCAATACTTACATGCATGCCAGGTTGCCGATGGGTCAAGCCTGCATGCGCATACAATTGCCCTGTAAGGAGGACTATATGAATAGAATACCCTATTATTTCGATGCATGGAACCAAGGTCTTATAGTAATGCATCTGAACATGAACAAATACAATCTGCCATGCAATGAAGGCCGGATATACAAGGAGAATTACAAATGAGTATAAAAACAATATTAAATAAAGGAATAGATATTAATATAAATATAACAATTTTGGATTTTATTAAATGGATTTTCATTATTTTATCTGTTCTAGCAGCATATGAAACTGGTTTTGATGATGGGACACATATGATACTTAGATTAGGGAAGTGTTTGTGATATGGGAAATAGCAGACCAAAAATAAGACATCACGGGCGAAAAGCAGGATACAAACTCACAGATGCACAGAAGCTTGTCCGATCAATGCAAGTTAAGCAGCAATGGGTAATCAGGATGGCAAAGAGGCAGGCAGCAGGATTGATATGATAATCAAAAAAGGCAAGGCAACCGAAGATAATGACCCAGCATGCAAGCGCATCCGGGGCAGGGGTATTTTGCTCATTAATTGCTTACTGTATGATGGCACAGAGCAAGTAGACTGTTTGACTTGCCCGGTGTGCAAGCATTAGACAAAATGCTTATATTGTCTTTTTTGTTGTAATTATTGTCTATTAAACTTTTCTTATTTTGCCGTTGTTTTTTCAACACAAAGGTATATATCCCAATAGTGGCATAATGTCTATTTAGTGAGACTATGCAAATTCAACCAAAGATAGAATATATATCAAACATAATAATTATAGAGTATGAAAACGGGGAGAAAGTTGTTTGTAATACTTGTGAAGAATTAGCAGTATCAATAGTTAAACATTGTAGAGGATATTAAATAATGTCACAATTCAAAATAAATAAAATACTTACAAGCAAAGAATACAGCTTAAAATTGCAGAGCATAGAGAACAACAGAGACCATGTACTCTTTAATCTTCTGTGGGAGACTGGGGCGCGTATAAGCGAAGTCTTGAATATAAGAATAGAGCACGTGAACATGGACAACAAGACCATAAACATATTTTCTCTCAAGAAGAAGGGAGAAAGCATAAGAATATTGCCAATAGATCAGGAAACCCTGAGAAAGTTAAGTATGATTATGGACCCACGAAAAAAACAGGGTCAAATATTCGATATAGGACGCAAACAAGCATATGTCCTATGCCAAAGGTACTTCGGTGTTAATCCTCATGCTATAAGACATTCAAGAGCAATAGACCTAATTACACACGGTACTAATGTTGAGATAGTACGTAGGCTACTCGGGCATACTCGTCTTGATGTCACACAGATATACCTGGACTTTGACTTTGAGACCATGAGGTCAGAACTCGATAAGGTGAAATTGATGATACCTAACAAAGAGAGCAGAATATGAGTGCAAATAAGTATGAGTACTGGACAGGCAAAACAACAGTATGCACGCGGAAACCCAAAGATTGTGCATCGTGTGATGAATATTGTAATTGCAGGATAACACGCAAGGCATGAGGTGATATTATTAAAGATTATAGCAAGGGACCACAAAATATAATAACAGATGAATATCAAGTTATTCGGCTTAGTGAAGGATGCCCTCATAAATGCTTATGGTGCCGGGAATGGAAAGAGATAGGTGATAACTGGCAAGTATTTAAGGTTCCGGAAATAGTACGACAGGATATAAGGATAACAGATATGAATCTATTGGCAAAAACAGAAGCAATAGAATTAATCAAGGAGTTTAAAGATATCAGAGTTAATAAAAAAGTAGTATATCCGTGGTTAGTTTGCGGGATTGATTACCGCTTCTTAACTTCTGAGATTGCTCAGGCATTGAAAGATAGCCGTTTTGTGAACATGCATATAGCCTGGGATTGGCGATATTCTGATCAGAAAAAAATAAAGAAAAGTGTGGATATGCTTAAGAAGGTTGGATATCGGGATATTTCTATATTCATGGTGTGTAATCATCCAGCCGTATCTTATCGGGAAAACTGTAAGAAGCTTGACCTCTGCAAATATTGGGGCGTAAAGGTTAATGACTGCTGGTTTGATAATCAGTTACTACCGGAGATCATGCCCATTGGATGGCTGCACGATGATATTAAGAAATTCAGGGCATCGGTCAGAAAGCATAACCAAATCGTAAACTTCGGGATTGATCCAGAACTATGATAATGACAAACTCATCATGCATCTCTATATATACCAATAAGTTGTATGTATGTATAGAGGTAATATAATATGGTAAACATACAGGAAACAACAAAACTCGAAAGCATTGATATAATATTGCAGAACCTGAAGAAGGACCCTGAGTACTACAATCATGCAAAAGAAGAGCAATTCAGCAGATTTGACAGGGATGATTAAAATGGCAAACTACCAGGGAATAACAATGTATAATGAATGCCGGTTAAAATCATATAAGGTTGCTGGCATGATGTATTTGTGTAATGATGTATGCGAGACATGCAGGCAGAACAAGCAAAAGATAAGGGTATTGCTGCATTGAGGTGTTTGAAATGATACAAGGCAAATTCTGTAAACTCGTATGCAGGGTATATTCCTGTTCAGGGTGTGATTTTTGGGAATCTCAAATAGGTTGCCATATATCAACACACCCTAAATTAGTAAAATCTGAACAACTGCTACATAATGAAAGAGTACCGTTATATAGGTGATTGAAATGATAGAAATAACTTGCCCATATGCAGGATGGTCGGGGGGTTGTGATGATTGTGTGCTTGGATTTGAACCCATGACTTGCCAGGAAGAAAAAAATACAATGGAGATGATAGAATGAAATACACAACAGCACAATTAAAAGATTTTGTGTTATGGCTATCAATAATGTCTTTATATATCATGGCTATAATCAATGCTGAAAATATAATATCAATAATAGGAGTATATACATTATATGTAATTATATCCAGTATTATACAATTAAATAGAGGTGATTAAAATGAAAGAAATAACTATTATATTTTTGTTTGTTCTTAATATAATTTGTTTTTTTGAAACAGATAATAGGTTTATAAAAGGTCTGAATTTATCTGCGGCTATAATATTGTTAATAGGACTGATTTAGATGAAATCACACAACAAAATACTTCTATTGATATTAGCATCGAGCGTAATAGGTGTAGGCATGCCTGCGACCTTCTCAGTGGGTTCAGGGCAGCATCAGTTTGTGCAAATCAATCCTGATAACCCGGATGAGTTCTGCAATAGATGTCATGGGGCCGGGGATGCTATAAAGGCAGAACTTATGACTTCCGGGCCTGCAATATATAACTCAGGAATACGCATACATGCATCCTTATCATGCGTTGATTGTCACCAGATCGAGCAAGGATATGGAAACATAGACAAGTTCGGGCAGAAAACAGAACATGCGGCACTCATACCATCATGTATAAAGTGCCATACACAGGGAATAGGCGCGGTTGTGGGCAATGTCACCCAGGAATTATCCAGCCAAACAGAAGCACATAATGCTATGATATCAGATGGAGATAAGGCTTGCATCGGATGTCATACAAATGTGCAGGTATATGGGTCTATAACTTATACATACTCATCATATAGATGAGCATACTTTTTTTGGTTGAGTATATATAAATACACAACATTTTAGGTATTGTGATAATATGAATTTCAAACACTTCATTGCTCTCAACTGTCTGGACATCATAACAACATATCTGGGCCTAACATACTTGGGACTAACAGAAGCCAATCCTGTAGCAAACGCTGCATTCGGGCAATATGGACTTCTATTAAGCTTGCTAGCTATGAAGATTGTTGGATTGATGGTAATATGGGGTATTATGAAAATTTACCCTGTAAACATTAAAAAAACAGCAGTGAATATAAGTTGTTTTATATTTGTACTTGTTATAATAAACAACCTATATCACATGGTGCGAGTTATTTAATTACCTGAGTATGTTCCAGACGGCGCGCCTGTGACTGTGAATGTTTCAGGCCATTGCTGAGGGGTTATATATTCAAGTCCTAAGGATCCTTCGTAATAATCTCTCATTTCTTGCGTAACTATTCCTTCCGGAGCGTACCAGATATTCCAATCATCACACGCGAACCCATTTATAACATAAGGGTCAAAATCGCAATGAATATATCCGAAATCCTCAGATGTTACCGGACTAGATAGAAACAATGCAGCTAATACGCTTATAGCTAATATCCCTACAAATCCTATTTTGCTCATTCTTATTTCACCTCCTCTTATGATGGTTCAAATATTTCATAAGCAATAACACACGTGTTAGCAGCATTTGTATTTCGTAGCGTGAAATTTACGCTTGCGTTTCGGGATATTTCGTACAAAGTGCCTATATTCGTGCTGCATGGGGCTTGATAGTTATAGAACAACCTAGAATTTGCGGTGATAGCAGTATTTGCAACAACACAATTACCACCTACCATAGTACAAGTGCCCTGTTTTGCATTTGTGCCTTCTGTGACACGCAACCCAGCGCCAACTGTTGAAATAAGCACATTCCCGTTTTGATTAACTTTTAGGTCACATGCTGGTGCAGTTGTTCCTGTTCCAACGCCTATACACAGACTCCCATCGCGAAACATATCAAAATATATATCCGACCTATTAGATAATGAACCATTCCTGAAAGTAAGTCCTATTCCTTCGTTAGGAAATGCGTAACCTATCAATCCTTTCGGAGAACCAGAAGCGTTATACATCCACCATCTCTGTACGCCAGCATATGTGATCTGTACGCTTCTATTTTCATTGTTCCACAATTCAAACGCCGAAAAAAGGTCAGAGTTTGTTTGTACAGTTGTAGTCATGTTTATAAAACTTGGGTTTGTTCCAGTGTTGTTAATAATTGTAACATTAGCTATTTGATTAATATTGTTTCCACTCATGTTAAGTATTCCAGTCATTGTTTGATTGTTCAAATTTGTTATATTTGCTCCCCCCATATCAAAATGTGTTTTGTTATAGTTATAAGTAGTTCCTTCTACAATATAATTAGAATAATTTTGAAATATATTAAATTGGTTTGTAATCCCATCTGTAACAGTCATCTGTATAGATTCAGGATTCATGAATATCTGTGAGAAATTGCTTGATGATGTGTTAGTTACTTTTGCTGTATAGAACTCTCCATCATTGAAAGTCATAATAACATTCGTGGGGTTTGTAACTGATTTCTTCATGAATGGAGCTGACAGGTTAATATAATCCCCATAACTATCCAAAGTATCATTTTTTCTTATTGAATTTACCCATATACCATCATAACTGCAATTGCCTACACATCCGGGACCAGAACCCCCACCAGATACCGAAGTTATGTTTGTGCTTACATTACCTGTTAGGATAGGATACTCGCGCCATTCATAATGATGATAATTAGTAATATTCACAGAATAATTTGCATATTGTGGGATGATAGCAGTAACAAAAGCATGTGTGTTTTCTGCTGCTGCCAGGGGCCTGAGATGTATTGATTCGGTGATTGTATCATTGATAGACAGATTCAATGCAAGATGCTGTCCGTTTGTGTCTGCATGTGCATATACCATCAACTGAATAGGTGAATTATTTGCATAGTATGTTATATTCTGGATCCTCTCGCCTGTTCCAAATGGATGAGGCGCGCCAGCATCCGGAGCAAGGTTAGTATTGTTCACAACTACAATCATGCCCAAGTTATTGATTGTAATAGATTGCGTGCTTATTGCAAGTGCTAATAACCCCAAAATCATTAGAATAAAAAACTTTGTTCTTCTTTTGAGGTTCATTTTTACCTCTAATTATGCTTGACTATTTGCTTAAGTATTCTTCTATGTTTGCGCTCATCTTTGATTATCCGGTCAATTTTTGCTTTGTCTGCCTTCCTTGACAGTGTTCTTTTTATCTTCTGATACATAGGAACGGCAGACTTTTCATCCTTAAGTGCTTCTTTTATTTTGCATGTCATGTTTACCTCAGGATATATTGCTTCATTACAAGAACAGCACCCACTATAATCACAGCAACAAATATAAGCATGGTGTAATTTGTTGTTTCATACACCAATGCTGTGCTGTTTGTCATGTTGTCATATTGTGCCAATGCTGTTGCATTTGTTGGTGCTGGCACGATGCTTTGAAATCCTATTCCTAGCGTTACGAGAATTGCTATCATTACAAACGCCAATATCATTCCTATTAGTCTCATTTTTAGAAGTCCTCCTGGAATTGATTAACATCCTGAGCGGAATATTGCTTTTTTTTGAGTACTGATTTTATACCCCATACAAACAAAACACTTATGAAGAACCCTGGTACAAGATATGCCCATGTAAAGTATCTCATGATGCTTGTGAACATATCCTTTATTCGCGGGTCATATATTTGTACTCCTATGCCTGATAGTATATATACAAATCCATCTATTACAGGACCAACACTGAAAATTACAAGTGTCATAGCAAAAAGACCTATGAATATATCACCCATCACTTCTATGGGTGTTTCGGCTTTATCATCCATTAATATGTCTCCTGTGGTTCTTTCTTCAAAGCATACTTGAAAGCATATATTAGGAACAGCAAGAGAGCATACACGGCAAGAGATGCCCACGACAAGAAGACTGTACTCAAAGCATTTACCCTGTTCTGTGATACAGGCATTGTTGGGTTTTGTATTAAATCATTGCTGCCATCAACAAACTGCTGTTCTACAGTACCAAAGATAATTATAAATACACCAACAACAAATAAACCAAAGAAGAAAAATGCTATTCCTCCAATCTGCCCAGAATCATCATTTTTTAGAGTGCTCATATCTTTTTCCTTGGTTTATTTAATTGTTTATATATAGATTTATTAGGTAATAAGCCTTTGCTTCTACCGATTCCAAACAATACTTGTTCACCTGTAGCTATAGGTGATATTTCTGTATATAGTCTGAATGTGCGCTTTAATTTACGTCTGCTTTTATCAACATCAGCACCAGGAAGTCTGGGCAGTTTCAAAGGCAATGGAACTTTTATTTTAGGTGGTTTTTCAGGAGGTGGATATTCTTTTGGAACACCCTTTTCTTTTCCACCCGGTTTTGGAATTTCTCTTACGATAGGACGGGGTATTTTTATTAATTTTGTTGTTGGTTTTGGGATTATTATAGGTCGAGTTATTCCTTTTGGAATCTGAATTGGTTTTGTTTTTGAAACAGGGACAGCAACAACTTTTTCTTTTAATTTCTGTTCCTGTTTTTTTGTCTGTTTAAATACCTGAATTGGTTTATATAATTGTTTTGAAACTTGCCTAGGAATCTGCATTGGTATCTGTAATGGAACTTGTTTTGAAACTTGTTTTGGAGCTTGTTTTAATATTTGTTTTGGTATTTGTGCTGGTATTTGTTTTGGAACTTGTATAACAGACTGTGATGGAATCACTATTGCACCCACACCATTTTTTGTTTTAGGAACCTGTAATGATACTTTTTCTGGAACCTGTTTAGAGATTTGTTTTCGTTCCAATGATGCTAATGATGCGTGATACCCTCTTGGTCGTGATACCTGCAATTTTGTTTGTTTTACAATTTGTTTTTGAACCTGCAATGTTTCTGTTTTCAGGGGTCCAAGTTTTAATAACTGTCCTTGTGCCGTCATTTGAAGTTGACCGCTTTTTATACTCGCTTGGATACTTTTTTCTGTTGCTGCCTTTCTTTCACTTACTACTTTACCTATATCTGTTTTAGGACGAGAAACATATACGCTTTGTTCTCTAGAAGCAGATGCTTCTTGCCATTCAGCATATACTTTTTCTGCATGTATCTGGCCCGCTGTCTTTTCTTTTGGTTGTATCGGTTTAAACTTGACTTGTGCTTCTTCAGCAGCTAAAAATCTCTTAAACTCAGATTTCTGCTTTGCTACAATGCCTTTAACAGATTCAGGTATTTTTATTTGAGGTAATTTCAACCTTGCCGTTCTAAGCATGCTCCCACCAGCACCAGCAACAAGAGGATTTAATATTAATCCTGTTTCATACAAAGTCCTTTTTATAGCGAGTTCTTTTTCAGATACTGTCCTAGAAGGTTGCGCCTTTTCAATAGGAACTCCTTTGCTCGTGAATCCAAAAATATCTCGTTTATAAACCATGCCCGGTTTAAGTTCGGTTTCAGTAAGTCCAAAAATATCTTTTACAACAGGTGCTTTTTGTTTTATAACCTGCCCAGACTTCATCAAATCATGTACAGATGGTCTATAATAATATTCTTGCCGTATTGGTCCAGTCTGAACAAAAAATGTTTTTTCAGGTTCTTTTTTGCTTATAAAAGGAATGGGGTATTGAGGGAATAATGGTTCTATGCTCGGTTTGGTGGTTATTTGTTCTGGTACCCTTGATTCAGGTATTTTTGAAACAAACGGAGTTATTTCTTGAGCAACAGGTTTAACCCCATGATATTGCCTTGACACTATGTCATATAACCTTTGTTGTGCTCCCACAGACGCAAATCGTGCTGTTGGTGATTCTACCATCGCCTTTGCCTGTAATAGTTCACCAGGAGTAAATACTTCTACTTTCTCTTGTGCTGCTATTTTTTCTGCTTGCTTTGCTGCTTCCACACCAACAACAATCTTTTGGGTAGGAGCACCAGATACCCTTGCTTGCGCTTCCCTGCCCATAAAAGAACCCTTTAGAAATTTCTGGGATTCTTCCCATGAACGAACTTGTTCTTTGCGTGCTGCCTCTCTCTCCTTTGCTGCTTGTATGTCTGCTCTTTGCTGCTCAGGTGTTACTTGAGATGCGGTTGCATACTGTGGATATTGAGACATGATATATGCTTCTTCTCTGCCCCGATATGATTCAGGGATTTGAATAGTTCCAAATGGTTGCCCGGATACAAACAATGACCGGGATGTTCCAGACCCATAACCGCCTTCTGTCCATGTTATTACAGGTTTTGGTTTAGGTGGTGGCAGTTCTGCCTGTTTTGCTTCTATCTGCTCCTGATGGTATTGCTGTTGCTGCTGTGTGCGCTGTTGTTCACGTGCTCTTGTTTGCTGAAATGCTATATCTTGCGCTGCCTTTTGCGCGGGTGTAAGTAATGCCATTTATACCCCATATATATTTATACATATTGTTTTACTCATATATATCACTTTGTCTTTGCAATGCTATAAATTACACCGAAAATCGACACAACCATAAGCGCATTTGCTGCTTGTATCCATGTTGCAGGCATGTACGACCATATCGATATGCCTATAATCAAACCAAGTATAGATGGAATGGTTACATCCTCTTGCCTTAACCAGATTATACCGAATATTCCAGCAAACACAATACCCCAGAAGATGCCACCCATTATATCTGTATAAGGTGTTACTGCAACCTCTGACATTTGTGTAATATTTAGGTCCGTTGCTACTAATTCATCAAAGTGCTCACTGAAATTATACCCGGTTATAGGTGATGTTGCTGTAAGTGCGAATGCCTGTACTGCTCCGTTGGACACGCTTGCTCCCTCGGAAGCATGCAGCCTATAATAATATGTCTTGCCTGCCATAAGAGGAAATCCGTTATGTGTTTCTGCAACTGCTCCACCAGTGGATGTACGAGTAGTTGTTTTATAGTTTAAAACTGCTGAATTTGCCCCGTATTCAAAGTAATATGATGCTGACACACCAACACCTGCAAGATTACCATTGAACGTTACAGAGTCTGTATCTACCCCTGTAGCGGCGTTTGTGGTGCTTACAACTGCCTGGGCAGGCATTATCATTGCCAATATAATTAAAAAATAAATTGTTTTATTCATTTTTATACCTCAATCATAAAGTTTTGTTGATTTTCCTGTAAGCACTTGGAATATTCCGATAGCATACATAAACCATATGCCTATTTGTAATACTCCGGATATCTGTGATGGTATCCCAAAATTATTAGCAAGTGCTGGATAAATAAACAGGATGGATACGAATATCTGATATATAAGAGATACAGCAGAACCAACCAATCCAACCCCACCCATAATATTGTCCCACGTGTTTGTGGACTGGATATCTTTTGCTGAATCTTCTAAATTAGTGATATTATATTCTCTATATCGTGCTGTATCGTTTTCATAATAGTTCACACCAGACCCACCATCGAAAATATGAAATTCATTTATAAGTCCAATGCTTGCCTGTATTAAAACGAGTGCTATGGCGATATCCAACGCTCTCATATATTACTCACCTCACGTTTTCTCATATGTAGTATTAATGAAATCACCAGGCAAGACATTAGGATACTCCAAGACAGCGCTGCATTCCCAGGTGTGGACCATGCCGGGAAGTTTGCCACCCGGAACCATCCTATAACTGTAAAGAACATACCTGCAAGTGAAACTGATATCGCGCCTTGTGAGACATTCCGTGCTCCAAACAGTGCTCCAATTGTAACGATTAGAATTATGCTTATTGTCTGTAACCATCCATCAGAAAGTCCTATGTCTATGAGCTTGCCACCCAATGGAGGGAATATTATTGCTTTGTATGACCCTATTTCTGAGCACACATTAAGGCTTGAATTATATCCATATATGTATTCAACTCCTGTAGTAGCATTGCCCATAGGCACGTCTATGTAAGTGTTCCATGTAGATGCTACGACATTGCCCTGGGTTGCATACACTGTTCTGTTGTTCGCATAATAAACAGTAAAGTTTATCCTTGTTGTAGTTCCAGATGGGTCACTATAATTTAAGTTTAATCTCTGGTGTGTGGCATTTAAATCGGTTGCAGATGTGCTTATATTTTTGGCAGCACAATCTTCGAAGTTATTAATTCCATTCACAACCAAAGTATAATAATCTTCCTTGGGATACAATGTCCATGTTGTGTTTATTCCCTGAGATGCGCTTATAAAGGTTATCCTGTACAAATTCTGCTTTGAAAGCAGGAAATCAACGCTCCCGGTTGAGTCGGTATCTCCCGTGATTGTTGTTGTTGTAGATGAACCAAGATATGCAGATATTGTTACACCTGAATACACCTTACCAAACATATTTTGAACATGGAACCTAACGAAATTTGCATCAAAGTAACAGTTGAATGTCGATGTACACCGGTTAAGTTCAAAGTTCATTGTGATAGTTGTATTATTTGTGGTGAAATATGCTGTATTTGGAGAATCATATCCGGACGCCTGGACAGTTATAGAATATGTTGTGAAATTGCTAAGTCCCGTAACAAGATAATAACCATTGCTGGCAGATTTTGTACTATTGGAATTATACAAACTTGAATTTGTAACGGTAATGATTGCCCCTGATATTGGATAGATTACACCGTTTATAGTTTCATATATAACACCCTGCAAATTTGCACCATCAGGCAATGCTGCTGAGCTTGCTGTTATTGTGAAACTCTCTGGGTTTGAATAATCACCAACCACTCCTGTAGACGAATCTGAATGTTGTACTCTCCAATAATAAGTCCCCGGAGTGAGAGAGAAAGAATAATATTGGTTTGATGTTGTTGCATTTAATAACAACAAATTGAAATTCGAATCCGATGCCACCTGAATATGAGAATTGGAAATATCATACCATGTAAAATTAACATCTGATGATATTGGGGGGAATGTTGTAACAATCATAGTCCCATTCGTAGGATATATAAGAGTTGGGACACTGCTTACATTAACAATCCATGTAATTGTTGTCGCTGTTGCTGTTGAATCCACAGTAGTTCCTGTTATAGTGGTGTTTGTTGATATTGATGTAATCATAGACGGAGAACCATGAGCAGATGAATTTGTAACCCCATTTATCCTCCACCAAGGGCATAATCCGTTATTACATGATGAATTACTTGTATCTGTTGTGCTATTCAACCAAAATGTTATCGCAGGATAACCTGGAGGGATGGTGAAATTAAGAGTTTGATTGCTTGTGAACGTGTTTAAATATAACGACTGTGGGTTTCCCCATGTTCCAAATGCGCTTTCACTTGAATTATAATCGGCAACCGCAAACCAATATAACAATTGTGGTAGGTTATTGGCGTTATACAATCCAAGTGGATTTGTAACATTAGGAACATTTGTTGTTGTTGTTTTGCTTTCAACAAAATTATTGCTCAGTGTGTATATGCTTGCTTGCACTGTTCCTGGTGTTTTTCTAACTTCTACATTTATACGTGTTGGTTGATCCCAAAAGTTTGCAGCAGTTGTAAATCCAGTATCTGTTGCTGCTGCACTATATACATGAGTAATCATAGAAGCATTGCCTTGTGTATTACCAAAATTTATTTGTGCTGTTGCCCCAGACCCAGCCGAATCCGTACCCGTCTGACCGATGTACGAATATCCGTCTACAGTGCTTTCTACTCCAACCTCAGCAAGTACTGCCCAGGAACCAGCAGCATCTGGAGAATAAGCAGAACTTGCACGTTGGAAATTTCCGGAGTTTGAAACATATCTTATATATCCGTTTCCGGTTTTAGTTAAAGTACCTACAGCAGCAGAGAAATTACCCGCTAAAGTGCTGCCTTCACCATCATCGCAAAATCTAAACACTGTGTTAGGAGTAACACACACACGAGAATTATTAAAAGTTCTATTGGTTTGATTTATATATATTTTTTTATTCTCCAAAGTAGAATAGTTAGTATAAATTATCGCCGTAGCACCTGAAATATTCCTAAAATAAATTGGAATAGATGACGAGTCGTTATTAACCAAATGTATATTTGTTTGAACAGTATAATTATCCACAAATGAATAATTAAATAAACCATTACCACATATCCAAGTAGAATTACTCACACAAGTACTATTTGTTAAATTCAATGATACTGTTCCGTACCTTGTAACATTAGAAGTATTTATTCTATACAAAGATGATACATTCCACCAAGGTTTTTTTATTGCTTGTATTTCATAAGTTTTACCATCTATGCCACCAAGTCCGTTTGTATGCGTGTATAATAATCTAATATATCGTATATTTGATGTGATTTGAAATGATGCATTATTCGTAATAGACCCACCAGACTGAGTATTTAATGTATTCCAATCCAAATTGTTTTGACTTGATTGAACCACAACACTCGATGTTGCGCCTAAAAAAGATACTGTTTCATATTTTACATTAATATAATTTAAATTCTCATTAGCACCCAAATCAATGTTTATAGCACCACATGACGATGTTTCAACATCACCACTTGTTCCAGTTGCGTCTGTTGTAGAATAATCACCATCAACTGCAAACCCAGGTGTTTCAGGAACATTCAACCACCCAAGACCACCACAGTTTGTATAAGTCGGTGTTTTACCAAGTGCTAAGTTTTGCGCCGAAACCGGATGAACCAATAAAGCAATCAAAGCAACAAAAATAAACAACTTGAAAATTCTTGCCATAACTATTTACCCCTTGATTTCTTTGCTCTGTATTTACGCATATATAATCTCATTGCTTTGCGCTTTTGTGCTATAGTCTTTACACGCTTATGCATATAATACTATACGGTTGAACTAATATATAAATATATGTTATATTATATTGTAAAAAAAGTGTAAAAAATAAGTATATTAATTTATATACTTATTCTCAAATTCTGTCTGATTAAGTTCATACTCCAATAAGATTCCATCCATGTAATACTTTGCTCTTGCGCTTAACTCTGAATCATTGAGTTGTGCTTTGAATGTGTTGTATCTGTCCACATCTGAGGACCCAAAGATAAACAGAGGGGAAATTGATGTGCTTGTTGGCGTTGTCTGGATTGTTACACTGTTGTTTGATTGATTTGGTATTTCTGGATTGCACCACCAATGGATACATTTTGGGTTTGGTGGCACTTCTGGAGTTGGTTTTATCCTTGGATCCTTGCATTGAATTTCAGGACAGTCCGGCATAGGTGTTGGTTCTACGGGGTCAGGAACTACAACAGGAAGAGGTATTGGAGTAGGTTCTGGTGTTGGGATTGGTGTAGGTTCTGGTTCCGGTTCTGGTATAGGAGCACACCACCAATAATAGCACACAGGTTCAGGAGGTTCCCACCATCCAAACGCAGACACGTTTGATGCTGTTCCTATTATTACCATCATTGTTATTATTATTTTCATATTTGTATTCATATCGTATCACCTGTTATTTGAAGGAGTGCAGGTGTCATTTGGAGGTTCGCACCTGCAATACAATAAATGCTATGTATGTATATATACTTGTTTATGTTTAACATCATCATGCATCATGTTAGCATACTGGCGCCAGTACTTCTTAAGCACTCGCTTGACTGCTTGCTCTTGTCCACCAGACAGATGCTTGCCACCGCGCACTTGCTCATACACATCAGATATAAATGCTCCATCTACCCCGGATAGACCTATAGAATTGCGCTCAATAGTATCTCCCCTGATCTTCTCAATATCAGTCTGATTTGCCATTATCCTGGGCATCCATACAATTTCTATCTCCAATGCTGATGCTTTGTCTATGAGTGCTCGGATGTGCTTCTTCTTTTGTTCGATTGTAGGTTTTTTTATCATTATTTCAATCAATATCAATATATTTTAATTTTTTCCCGTTTGTCGCTCTAAAACTTGATATAAAATATATAGAATTCTTCCAAATATGTATTCGTTCATATAACTCAACATATTCAATTAATCTTTCGATTAAATAAATATATTTTGTATCCTGTTTCATTTTTCTACGATTAACACTTTTTATAGACATTTCAGCCAGTTCTTTTACAGGAATTTGACATCTTCCAGATTTTCTTGCTTCAAGGTGTATTTTAGCATGACATGAACGACAATAAGACAAAACAAAATCCTTATTTTCTCCTTCATATCCTTTGGTGTGATGCATTATAACTTTTCCGAGTGTTTGACATTTGGTACATTTTCCAATCATTTTTTATACCTCGCAAGTATTAAATAGTTTTAAAACAATATAAAGATTGCGCCCTATAAATTGCCTCGCATCTTTTTTCAGGGCGCATTTTTAACTATAGGCAAAATTTGCCACAAACAAAAGATATAAATACAAATAAGATTATTGTAAGTATATTATCTGAAATTACAAGGGACAACCCTGAATAAAACACTGAAAATCAGATGGTGTAAAGACGGGGTTTGTTGAGAGGCAAAATCCTTTCCTTGGTATACAGGTTCTACAGAACGTGCTTGCGGCATACGAAATCCTGAACGGATCCTCAATAGAGGTATGTACGATAAATACGGTAAAAATCCGTACGAAGTGACTGGTTCTGACGCTTAACTGTATATCGTGCCTTGTAGTTTCCTAAGACCACTCTATTTATAATAACAGGACATATCTTTATAATATATAATAATATATGAAGATATAATACATACATTTATATGCTAATATATCATATATATAACTATGATACCAGTATTATTCTTTTATACAATAGGATTTATAGGTTTTATCTTCTCTCTATGGGAGGATGGCAAGGATGAAGGAGTAGAAGGTTTGGATATGTTCCTCTGGCCAGGATTATCTTTATTTGTTAATATAATAGGTTATTATTTGAGTTATACAGACTCAGATTTCACTTATAGCGCGTATTTTCCACTTGCATTGATGATTCTATCTGCCATCCTGCTTATCTATCGTCTATGGACCTCTATGAGTCAAACAGCAGATGAATTTTCTATTGGCGATGATGATGAAAGAAACAACAATTACATTGAATAAGGATTGATAAAAATGGGTATATTTGACACATTAAGACAACTCAGGCAAGAAAGTAAAGCAAAGAGTGCTCGTATAGAGACTGTAGGAAGGGCACTTAAAAGAACCCGGACAGAAGATAAAAAAGAAAAAGTATCCAGAGCAGCACAATTGCTTGCAAGAAGAACAGGAACAACTGAACGCGCTGCACAGGAATACATAGAAGCACGGATACGTGAGAAAGAAATAGGAAAAAGAAAAACTGCAATAAAGAAAGCAGTTGTATCCGGAGCAAAAAAAGGATATGGAATATTCAGGACGCTCGGAGAAGGTGCCCAGCGCATGCATGGAATTAAACCACCCCAACCAATGGGATTTTACGGACCTTTGCACACACAGAAACCAAAAAAGAAATTATCATCTCCAAGATACAAAAAGAAAAGATAATTTTTTTTTGACTTTTTTAGCATATTACCATAGGTAATTATATATAGGGGCAAATACTATATGTATGCATGTAAACAACCGGATATTTCCGGAGGTATCACCACATGGGTCTAATAGAAGATATAAAAATGAAACTTTCACTTGCCAAAAAGGCATGGAACGCATCTGATAAAGGTCTTACTGACGCTGTGAACATTGTGCTTTCGCTTGTTGTTATCGGTGTCGCCGGTGCAATCGGTCTGTTCATCATGGACAGAGTAAGCACCACTACAGGCACACCAACCAACCAGGCAATCAGGAACGCATCCAACAGCACATTTAGCACAGTAGACACTGGATTCTCATTCGTAGTTATCCTTGTTATTGCCTTCATTGGTACAATAGCACTCGGATACATATACGGCATGCTTCCAGGTCAGCGCAAGATGTAAACAAGGCGTTAAAACGCCTTATATTTTTTTTGGAGTAAAATATGTATCTATTAAAATTAATTAAACACAAATTAAAATTAGCAAAAGATGCATGGAATGCTTCTGATAAAGGATTAACAGATGCGGTTAATATTGTTCTTTCTCTTGTTGTTATAGGAGTTGCAGGCGCAATCGGTCTGTTTATCATGGACAGAGTATCTACAGTGACAGCAATACCCCCGTATAATGCTAATGGTAGCGTTGCAAGAAATCATATAGGCAATGCTTCCAATAGTACTTTTGGGACAATAGACACCGGATTTAGTTTCGTTGTAATTCTTGTTATTGCATTTATTGGTACAATAGCATTGGGTTACATCTATGGCATGCTACCAGGTCAGAAATCACAGCAGTAAATAAGAGGATAAAAACCTCTTTTCTTTTTTTATTTTCTTCTATATATAAATAATATATCAAATATTTTTTGTGCAGCAAAAATCACATGCTTTAATATTATTTCTTCTATTTTTATAACAGGTATCACCAATACATAATATGCCATGTGTGTATATATAATTAACTATTGTTAAACATGATGATATGCATTTATATACTAATAAAGCGTATAGTACATTATGGTATGCAATAAATTACAGTTAGCATTATCAACTGTCATTTGCAATTCAAAGCAAGCAAATGATTGTCCGAAAAAGAAATTAAAAGGTTACATAAGTCCAAACTGTTGGAGGTTCAAGAATGGATGAAACATTTATCGGTGTTGCTCCTCAAATATCTGTATTGGAAGTATTGTTTGTGATTGTTGTGAGCATTGGTATAGGTATTTTCCTTAAATGGGCGGTGTATGATGGACGAAGAATTTAATTCAGAAATTCCAATCGAGGGAGAATACTCGGACCCAACTGAAGGAATGTTAATTAATCCTAAAGATTTGCCGCCACTACAAGCATACGACAGTGAATGGATTAAGTTCATGAGAGAAATATCCAAGAATGAAAATCTTGTGGATATTGTTGGTTTCATTGATGGGTGCACTTGGACAGATAGGCAGAAAAAAACAATAATGTTCTATTGCAGGAATCTATTGGGCAGGAACTTTTCAACAACTCTTATCACATCCAAGAGGGATTATCTTATGTTGTATGATGATAAGGCACTCGTGAATTGTGATATTGCGCTTGGTCTTACAAATTTCGATGTAACACCGGAGTTCAATATCTTGCTTGGTATGATTGATTTGCATTTCGGTGTCGCTGCACGCAATAGCAAAGGCGGATTCCTTGTAAAGAGAATAGGCGCTCAGAGAGTTGAAATAAACAACGAATTGAATGATAATAAAAGAACATCATCTGCATTCAAAGATTCACTCAAAGATAAATTAGGATTGTAATTATGACACAAATAATAGGAATAGACCAGTATTTATATTATGCTTTAATTGCATTGCCGTTTTTGCTTATTGCATTTTCAGCAATGCTTTTCATGGCAGTAAAGAACAATGCGCCAGATGCTTTCGTGCATTGGGCAGCAAAGAGAAAAGGACAACCCGTCTGCAGGGTACACTATAAAGGAAAGAATGTTAGAGATTACATTGCTGCAACTGACCCTATAGAAAAAGACATGGGTACACCTTACTGGACAGTTCCATCTATAGGCATTAAATTCAAGCCAGAACCCGATGATATTCAGTTCATTGAAGGGTCTATAAGATGCGCTAACTACTTTGAGAATATCCCGGAAGCACAAAAAATACACCAGGTAGTTGCATATAGTCAGCTCAAAGACTATTTCAAAAAAATAGGCATGAATATCGAAGGTGTTGAAAATGTTGCTCTTTATGTAGCATCTGAGGCAGAAAAGACCACACCGGATCAAGCAATAATCAACGCTCGTATAGATAGCGAAGAGACAAAAAAATACATAAAGAAATATCTCAATGCTATCAACATGCATAAAAAGGAATTGGAAAGACTTAAGTTAGAATCTGGAGTATTCACTTTCCAGACAGCAATGAAAGCACTTGATAGTACAATAGCATACACAAGCAGTCATATAGCGCATACAAAAGAAGTTATCAAAGCAGCAATCAAAAGACAGCAGGAAGATGATGTTAAAAAATACTTTATGTATATAATCATTACCGCGTTTGTGGGTGTTATTATAGGATATGCATTATCGAAAGTATGAGGTGGAACAATGAAACAAAAAATAAACAAAATTATGGATGAAATAGAATTAATAACACCAATATTATGGTATATAATAATACTATTTTTGGTTGTTGCGTATACTATTATAGAAAATTATGAAATATATAAACTACTAACCAATTCAGAAGACAGTATTTTCATAATAAATCGTTTAAATACAATGGTTATAATTTTTATTGTACTAACCATTATAAGGTTGGGGATATATATACGATATGTATGGAATCATGATGATAAAATATGATGATAGAACCCGTAGAGAATTCAAAACACCGGATGCATGGAGGGAAGCATATAGTTTCACAAGCGAAGAATGGATTATGTACTCTCAGTACTGGCATGATCGGTTTAAGAATAAGATCTTGATTACCCTGGAGATTGGGTTAATTCTCGGTTATATGGTAGGTCGATATATATGAACGGAAATTGTAAGTTTTGTGGAAAAGAATGTAAGAACGTAAAGGTCCATGAGCGGTTTTGTAAATCAAATCCTGATAAGATTCAAACACCGGTTGTAAAATCAACAGAAGAAATGGCAAAACCTGAACAGATACAGGACCAACCCGACAAGCAAACATCACCGGTTATTATTTCAGGGATAACAGACATAAATACTCTAATGAATGCCTGGTATGATGTCGATGGTGAAGTAACTCACTTGCCCATAGAAGTAGCAGGCATACTTAAAGCAGAAGGGCAGGAAATATCATGGGGTCTTGTCATGGGTTCAAACGGTATATTGCTTCCTCCGTATATGCTCCCAGGGTTCATTTGTGTATCTATACATCCTCCAAATATGAAAACCAAAAAAGAAGATACCGACGATGAACCGTTCCCACCATTCCCGGAAGAAGTGGAAGAAAAACCCACCCATATAACCGAAGATAATAAAGAACCTGATAATAATATTACCACAGAACATAAATCGCACATTGAAACAATACCATCAAAGAAGGGACTGCTTGACTTCATGAGAAGAAAACCAAAACCTAAACCATGCGAGTATAAACCAGTATCATCCGACACAAGAAATTTGCTTGCGGAGTTATCAGAGGTATGACAGAACAACAAGAAAACCAGGATGATAAGCGCATCTTAGAGAGGATGCCTTATCTTTCTGAACTCATGAGGTGTATTGCTGATGTGAACCAAGCAATTAGACAGGGCGAATCTGGAAAGCAAGAAGCAGAAAACCTGCTGTCTGACTTGCCTCTTCCCTGGTATGAGGAAATTTCAGAATCAATAGGCAAAGAAAAACTTGCTCTTAATAAATACATATCTGAACAGAAACCCCTGCTCGCTCCAGGCATTGCAAGCGAGAAGGGTAAGCATGATATCAGAACACGCATACACCAGGCAAATCAAAATTATGCAAGGGCAGTAAAGAGAGAGATAATAAACTTGCTATATAAGAAAGATTTGCTGTTACTCACAAAGAAAAAAGTTGAACAAAGCGGAATGTCATTGTATGCTCTTGGAGAATCTGAAAATGAGTGAAAAGACATGGATTGAAATACAAAACGAACCTGTAGAAGCACTTAAACATTTTAAATTAAACTTGGTTGCTTCTAAAAGAATCAGGGATGATAACGGATTAACTCTTTTTTCAGTAACTGGAAAGCAGCAGGGTGGAAAAAGTAGTTATGGGATGCTTATTTTGTGGGAAATGTTCAACGGAAATGTAGACGAAATAATGAAGCACATTGTTTTTAGCATGGAAGATTTTACTAAAATAATAAGCAATGCTATTAATGGGGGATACCGGGAACGCTGCATTATGTGGGATGATATGAGTTTATCTGGGTCTGCGGCATCGTGGACAGTGGACCCAAAGGCAGTTATGTATCTTGCAGGACTCGGAGATACCCTTGGTGTTGCTACTAAGAGTTTAATCTTAACCTCTCCTTCCGGTGATATGATAAAAGCATTTCGCAATTATTCCAAGTATAAGGTCATGATATCCCAGGGCAGGCATAAGTTTGACAGGGTAGCGCGCGGATATTGGTTGGGTACAAGTCCTATGGAACAGAAGTATGTATCGTTGGAGTTTGAGGACCATTACGATACCAGGATACCATTCTATGAGCGGTATGCCCAAAAGCGTAAAGAGTTATCGCTCGCAGCAATCAAGAATATGGAAACATTCTTACACGAATCCGGTAACAAACATGAAGATATTGTTAGAAAGCCAACAAAAAAGGAAATAGTAGAGGAAAAGCATCGAGATTGGAAAGCTGGTGTGTTTGGAGATATGACTTTCAAAGATGTATGCAAAGTAAGCAAAATCAACTATGGTACAGCTAAAAACTATGTATAATTAAAATAAGTAGTAATAACCAGCGCGCACGCTGATTAACTAGGTACACCGCTTTATGTCAAAACTTTTTTTGTTTTTTTTATAGTACAAAAGAGTTGCTTGCCTAAAATAGAATTGGTGATTGCTATCAAGGCAAGCAAACATATATATTGTTTTAATACTATATAGAACTTGGTGATTGCTATGCGTTGGAGCCAACGTACTAAATTATTAACAGATGGTAGAGATAAGTTTTTATGTATGTGTGGATGTAATACTGAAATAAATATTACTTACTATCACACATATTATGGTGTTCGTGATTACTTGCCAGGACATACACCAAAACATATACCAAAAAGAAAGAATAAAAAACGACCGTTATTATTATCAGATGGGAGAGTAAAGTATTATTGTCATTGCGGATGCAATCAAGAGATATGTTTTAAGAAGGAATATATAAAAAAAGGATATCCTAACTATATTGAATCACATAACAACGGACGTCATGATAAATCAACAAATATATATTGGTTGGGTAAATCTCGCTCAGAAGAAACAAAACTAAAAATTTCATTTTCTAGAATCGGAAAAAAACACACAGAATCTACAAGAATTAAAATAGCAAAATCTCATTCAGGAGTAAAAAGACCAGATGAATATATTCAAAAAATATCTGGAAAAAATAGCCCAATGTGGAAAGGCGGTACATCATTTGAACCATATTGTCCTAAATTTAATGAATTGCTTAAAGAGAAAATTCGCAACCAATACAATCGTGTCTGTTATGTATGTGGGAATCATGAGAGTTTAAATTCATACAATGGAATATATAGGAAACTATCAGTACACCACATTGATATGGACAAGGGACAGGGATGTAATGGGCACAAATGGAAACTAGTCCCGCTTTGTGCTAAATGTCATTCTAAAATACATCGGCACGCGTTTGAGTTGTTATGATTGAAATAACAAGTATCCTTCAATTTTTTGTATTTCTTGCCCTTGTGTACTGTTCTTCTCAGGATATTCGTAATCATACTGTATCTAGAAAAAAGCAGTCACTGATATTTATATTCAGTGCTCCAATAATAATCTACAATGCATCAAATTTAACTTTACTTCATTTAGTATATGCCCTGATTATTATCGCCTCTCATATGCGCGGTATGGGGCGGGCGGATTTGCATGTTTTGTTAATATTAATCCTAACAATGCCAGCTGCAAGCATGGTTATATTCATGCTGCTTGTTTTTGGATTTGGATTAGTTCATTATGCAATTATAAGAAAAAAAGATGTGCCATTGTTCCCATCAATAGCACTAGCGTATTTATTTATGTTGTTTTAATTTACGTACTCCCCGCCTGTAATCATCTTTCCGCAATCCTTACACTGCAATCTTTGTTTGACAATTCCAAGCATAAGAACCCTGCCTGCTTTCCGTGTGTTAATGTGTTTACATATATCCGGGTTATTCATAATATCACATACATCTATATGTATGTGATTGTATATATAGATGATGATTATAGGAGGATAGCAGGGAGGTGGTAGGAGAAGAAACGTTTTTATTTCCCTGCGATATAGACAATGTTGTTAAGGTATATATAGATTATGTTAAACATGCTCATGGATAGATATATATGCATGAAAGTTCATATATTGTTTTGCTGGTGAGATGCCAGTAAGAGGAAATATGATTACAATAATCGGAAAAATACCTACACAATGCGAATCTGAGTATGATCAGATAAAAAAGTATGCATTGAAGATTAGCAAATATAAAAATTGTCATACAGATGATGAGATAACAATTGCTTATATGCTTGCATGTGCTGTTAATAGGGGATTACATAAAGAGGAAATATGAAAACAAGCAAATATTTATGGAAATAACAAGATGTAAGAGGAAACAATGATAAAAAAAATATTATGCAAATACTTCTCAGAGGATGGAGATAATGAGCGAGTTACAGTCGGTTCGTTTTTGTGGAGATTTATGATGTATTCTATATTGATACTATCTATTGTTGCATCATATACTACAATAAATGAAGCATTTACTCCTGAAATTGAGAAAATGAGTATGTGGGGAACTTTTGGACTATTTGGGATTTCGATTGTATTTTTAATATTATTTTGGTATGCTTCATATATGTTTACCAAAATATCAAGCATTGAAATAACCAAATGTGAGAGGAAACAATGATATACGATAAACTCATAGTCATTACTTCCCGGACAGGGAGGCAATACAAAAATACTTGTGACCTATGCGTAAACCTTAAGAAGGCATTCAACATAGATAATAACCCTCATATTGTTTGCTCAAAGTATCCAGCAATGGATAACAATGTGAGATGCATAGATTACATAGCAAAGAAAACAAGAAAACAAACAAAATTTAATTTAGGAGAATAAAATGAAAGTTGAAGTAAAAGAAATTCCAGCAACAAAAGAATACATTCTTATAGTATCAAGAGAAGAAGCAATGTATATAACTGAATTGTTAAATTGTGCACCTTCTAAAATAAGTGTGACTCTTGGATTGAAAGAATATACCCCATCCGTAATATCAAAACTTATAGGGCATGGTGGTAATGGAATGTGCAAAACACTACGTACAGCAATTTATGGAGATTAAAAATAGAAATTAAAGGAGAATAATAAATGACAGAAAATATAATCGCAGAAAAAATAAGATGGAAAAGAGCAACCATAGAAAGACTAGACTCACAGATAACCGGGCAGACAATAAAAATAGCAAAAGGGCAAGCGATAATCGTGAAGAATACCGCTTCAATTCAGAAAAAATTGGAACAGATTAAGAGATTAGAGAGAAAATTATTAAAAACAAAGGAGAATAAATAAAATGGCATTTGAAACAGGCGCAAACGCGCAAGCTAAACCATACACAATGTATGATATGAGAAATGGTAGAAATGTAACAATAATTGAGGACATGCCTAAAACAATGAAGCCAAGAGTTGTTAAAATAACAGGACAGCGAGGAGCCTATGAGGTGGCAAGATTGAAGATAAATACCGGTCTTCTCAATGGTGAAATAGAATTATCTGAAAATAATTGGGCAAGACTGTGGCGTGCTATGCCTGCTCAGGTAACTAACCTGAAAAATGTAACGATTGCTTATGATGCAAGCAAAGAAGAGTTTACTTTTGTGTGTCAGGATGTTGCAACTACATCTTTTGATGCAAAGGTTCCTCTTAATCCAAGTGCAAAAATCGAAAAAGTCGTTGCAGATATGAAGTACATGGAAAAAGTGGGTATTGAAATTAACACAAAAGTCATGACAAATATCTGTGATGCTGTACAACCTGGTGATGCTCTTGGTCTTATCAAGGCAGCAAAGGATGTCGGGGCAGTGTATGAACCCGCAGAAGGCATATATAAGGCAGCGTAAATATGAACACTGGAGAAGAAGCACAAGCAACCGGGCAGGCAAACCAGATGATAGAGAATAATCTATCGTCTGTTAAAATAGCACATAATTCTAAAGGTACAACCTGGGAAATAAAAGTCAAGCATGAGGACCCACATAAAGCCATGCGAGTTGCAGAACAAATAGATGATGAGCTTGCGGTAAAATATGCAAGGATTGATTAAAATGGTAAAAAATGAGAACGAAAGAATTTTATATGAAATCCTTAATGAAGCTTATCCAGGGCAGTGGGTGAGCGAGCATAAAGGCATAGAAGGGCGTAGATTCAAGTTCGATTGTGCCAACCCGGATAAGAAGATTGCTATAGAGATTGATGGAGGATTATGGATACAGGGCAGGCATAACAGACCTCTGGGTATGATACAAGACATGGAGAAAATAAACGCTGCTGTTGTTGAAGGATGGAAAGTGCTAAGATATTCCCCAGATGCTCTTCGCAAGGCTCCATGGAAGCTCATAGCAGATGTTAGAAAACTGTGTGGATGCTCAGACGAATCACAAACAACATTATGCCTTGATGGATACAGGCAAGCAAAATTAGAGTAAGTGCAGTCGAGGTTATCATGAAAAATAGAAATTATGTAATAATACCGTGCTCTGATATTGAAACAGCAGAAAAAATACTTGAGAATATACACAAAACATTCGGGTATTATTGCAGGACAATGGTTATGGATGATGCGCCAGGATTGGGCATAGAGCCGCGTGATATGTTATGAGCGACCAGAAGCACCAACCATTTATTTATAGGCAATGCTTTGGGCACTACAATGAAGGCACCTGCAAGATACAGCACATGAACTATGGTGACTGTGGAAGCGAGAGAGCATGCAAAGAGGTGATTTGAATGATGCAAGTAGAAGGAACAAGACTTACACTAGAAGATAGGAGAGAGCTTGAATTTCAGATTAAGGAGTGTGAGAGAAGAATTGAACTATATAAATGCCAGGAAGATAAGGATCGTGAAATAAAACAACTGAGAAAGTTAAGGAGAATGAGACAATGACAGAATATGAATGTTGTTTATGTTGTAATATAGTCGATGATGATTCCGTAGAAGTAAGGCATTATGGACTTAAATCAGCATGCAAACCATGTGTTGATGAATTGTATGAAATCGATTTGTAAATATTTGATTGGGGTGAGACCTATTAATATAAGACAAGCAATTTTAATTATATTATGCAGTAAATTAAGAAGATATGATGGGAAAATAATAAATAGACTATATAAACATAACAGGAATTGATATTCATGGCACTTATAGACTGGAATCTGGAAGCAAATGAGGAAGCAGGCATGAAGGACCCAAACAATCTCAATCCAAACAATGACGCATTTAGAGCATTTATTATCAATTCTCTTTTTGTGGATACGGGTGATGATGATGTGGATACGGGTG
>Ga0209431_10000751_pt1 | contig 26951 bp, 31 predicted proteins | sample RifCSP13_3_FD_184021 | JGI IMG/M metagenome (GOLD analysis project Ga0209431, IMG submission 184021) | Soil microbial communities from Rifle, Colorado - Rifle CSP2_sed 13_3 (SPAdes) (version 2) | ecosystem: Environmental > Terrestrial > Deep subsurface > Rock core/Sediment | place: Rifle...
GTGACATACGAAGAGCATCAGCGCCATACTTATCAACTAAGTCTAAAGGATTAATTACATTGCCTTTGCTTTTACTCATTTTTACCCCCCTTGCGTCTGCCACCATACTCCAAAGATATACGTCTTTAAATGGAATTTCATTTTTAAGATAAAGAGAAAACATAATCATTCTTGATACCCAAAACTTCAAAATATCCGAAAGCGTTCCCATTAGGTCAGTAGGGAATCGTGTTTCAAACTCCTCTTCTTTCAGTGTCACAATTGGCCATTGCCCGGATGAAAACCAAGTGTCGAAAGTGTCGGTCTCAGGTAAAACTCTACCTTTAGGTTTATCAACACGTACGATATATTCAGAATTGGCCGAAGCCGTTACAGATTGAAGGCCGTTTTCAATTTCTTCGAACGAATAATCTTTTCCTGAATTTGTTTCCAAGATTTGATGTACGTTTCCAAACTTTTTTACTCCCCCTTTGTCTATAAATGAAATAGTTATGTCCTTATTTTTATCAATGTCGTACCAAATAGGAATTCTGATGCCCCAAACAATCTGGCGGCTTATTGGCCAATCATGCATTATTTCTAACCACTGGAGCATGTGGCGCTTAAATCTTTTGGGAAAGAATTTAACCTTTTCCTCTTTTACAACCTTAGTAACTTTTTTCTTTAAGTTCTCAACTTTTATAAACCAGTTTGGGACAATTAATGGTTCAAGGGTATGTTTACATTTATAGCATTCGACAACAGAATGCTCGTAGTTCTGATCAGTCTTATCTAATAACCCTTTTTCTTGGAGGTCTCTTACTACAATCTCTCTAGCTTGATTTACTTTTAACCCTTCATATTTACCAGCCAATCCCGTTAAACGCCCAAGCATATTAATTGTTTGCTTAGGAGCTGGGATTTCATTTTTGTGCCTTTGCCAAACAGCAAAGTCATTCGGATCGTGTGCGGGAGTTATTTTTACCACACCCGTGCCGAACTTGGGATCAACATAGTCATCAGCAATTACTTTAATTTTGAATTTTCCCAATAAACCCTCAGCTTCAACTTCTTGCCCCACCCATTTTGTATATCTTTTGTCTTTGGGGTGAACTGCCAGGGCAGTATCTCCGAATTTTGTTTCAGGTCTTACAGTTGCCAAAACGAAAGGTCCGTATTTAATGTAGTAAAGAGGTTCAATTTTTGTTTCGTGAATAACTTCCAACTCTGCCAAGGAAGTTCCGCAGTGTGTACAATAGTTTACGATATATCCATCTCTATAAACTAAACCCTCAGATTCCATTTTCTTGAACGTTTCGTATACTTGTTCTAGAACTTGCTTATCAAGTGTAAAAACACTTCGTTCCCAATCAGCTGAAAAGCCAAGTCTTTTAAATTGCTCGAAAATTACGCCGGAATTATTCCTTACAAAATCATAAATATTTTTATACAAAGTTTCTCTGTCAAAATCCATTCTGGACTTTCCTTCCTTGGAGAGTTGTTTTTCGTAAACATATTGTGTTTCAAAACCTGCGTGGTCGGTACCCGGTATCCATTCAACAGAATATCCTTGCATCCTCTTAAATCTCGCGATTACATCGTCTACTGTATACATTGCGTGGCCTGCATGAAGCGACGCATTAGCGTTTGGAGGTGGCATCAATATGGTATAAGGTTTTCCTTCAGCAGAACCTTTAAAAGCACCAGATTTTTCCCACATCGAATAAATCTTTTTTTCGTATAACTTGTGGTTATAAATCTTTTCCATTTATTTTTTGCCTTGCCCCTCGAAGCTCTATTCAAAGAGCGAAGTGGGGTGATCGTAAACTTTATCCATATTAAAAGTATAGCAGGATTCAGAAGATTGAAGGACGACTCTGATGAAATCGTGGTACCACCCTCTTTAATAACTCATTACAGCTATTACAGGCTTACCCGTTCCGCTTAAATTTCTATTCGGCGGATAGCGCGAAACGTTTGACGTTTCATCGTTTGGGGACGGGCCAAACTGATAGCGCTTAGAGGCTATTATACTATTTTTATCTTTCCCACGCAAAAGGCTCGTCAACTTTTGCTCTTGGAATTCTATCCACCTTAGCCAACTCTTTAGGTTTTAGAATTTCTTTTCTTTTAAACCTAAAATAAGCAGCAACTCCAATCATTGCAGCGTTATCGGTGTTAAGTCTTTTCGAGTAGGGGACTAAGACCTTCAAATTATTTTTTTTGGCTACTTGCCTTAGCATTTTTCGTAAAGTTCCGTTTGCCATTACTCCGCCGCCCGCCAAAATATTTTTTGTAGAATATTTATTGCTTTTTAAAAGATAATCTAAAACTCGGATGAAGTGAGTAAAGGCTACATGTTGATATGAGGCTGCTAAGTTTGAGATATCCTTTGGGGTTAAGTCCTTTTTACTACTTACTTCTTTAACTAGTCTGACGAAAGCAGCTTTCAAGCCAGAATAACTAAAGTACATTTCTTTTTCGCGGCCGAGCATTGGAATTGGTAAATCAAAAGCATAAGGGTTTCCTTGTCTGGCATTTATTTCTAAAATTTCTCCTCCCGGATAACCAAAATCTAAAAGTCTTGCCGCTTTATCTAAGGATTCACCTAACGCATCATCAGAAGTCTGAGCAATAATTTTGTAGTCGCCAAGCGTCTTTATCCAAACAACCTCTGTGTGACCTCCTGATGTTACAACTCCCAGGACCGGGAAGTCTAAATTTTTAATATTTAATCCTGAATTATTAATTTGTTTAGAAATTCCAGGACGCGCCAGCGGACTGAGTAAGTGGCCTTCAACGTGATTTACGGGGATAAAGGGTTTATTAAATTTAATTGAAAGTTCTTTTGCCTTCTTTATTCCTACCTCCAGAGCTATTGCAAGTCCAGGTCCAACTGTAACAGCTACGGCATCAATATTAGTAACTAATAGCTGGTGGCCAATAAAATGGGATTTAGGAAAGGCTTTCTTTAGTGCTTTCTCGATAACCCAATTAATCCTTTCTTCGTGCTCTCTTTTGGCAATAGACGGAACAACACCGCCCCATTTTGCATGGAGAGATGCTTGCGACCAGACAATATTAGAAAGTATTTTTGTGCCTTCCGTAACAGCTACTGCCGTTTCATCGCAGGACGTGTCTATAGCTAATATTTTCATACTCAAATTTTATCATTTACTTATTGATTGTTATAATTGACCTTTAAATTAGTATGGCTATCGAATTTGAAATAAAAAGACCTGACCTTTATAGACCTATGACTGAATTTGGAATTACTCCCGGAGGGGATTCTTGGTACGAACATTTAATGTTGTATGGTCCGACAGCAGAGACAGGTTGTTTGCCTGATGAGGTTATCGATTCTATAATGACTGATTTTGAATGGTGTTATAAACGTGAGTAGAACCCAAGATTGAAGCAATTTCTTACACCAATAGTATTTTTAAGCGAGTTACATATATATGTTGGTACCAAAAGATGAGTCGTTACAAGGTGGGCTAAACGGACCTCTTATAAAAACACACCAATCGCCTAATTTTGATATATTTTGTGCTCCCTTGGATGTTTACGATAATCATGGGACAGTTAACAATAGAAGATTTATGTCTGTATATACTGATAGCTTATATCGAAAAGGTATTGACGCGGGAGTAGGTGGCACGGCATGGTTTGAAGATTTTTATTGCGGTGGTGAGTTATTTAAACTTCTACCTGATGATTATATAAAAAGATTTTCGACGGGTAATAGAATTACTGCATCTTCGACGGACGAACTTACGACATCTATTTTACCTAGTATCGTCTATCGTTTATATCAATTACAACCCGGACAATTTGGAAGACGAAGTCTTCCAAATGATTTGGCAATAGGTGAATTACATGAGCTTACACATGTTTGGACGAATCTTCCTTGGCCTAATGGACCACTCTCACTTGAATATGATGCATTTCCGTCTACAGAGCTAGCGAAAAAGTATGTTGATTTTATAGAACAATTTGATGTCGACAAAAGAGTTAAGGAAACGCATAAGTTTTCTCTAACAGACAGAGGGAATATATTAAGAAGATATTATGGTGAAGTTGAAGCATATCTCACAGAAGGATTAGGACTTAGATATAGAATTCAAGAAGGTCTGGAAACTGGTCCATTTAGTTTTGATTGCTGGACTTCCCTTTCAACTTCATGGAAAAGGTTTGTAAAGGATGAGGGAAAAAACTTTGAAGGTGATTTAATAAGTAAAAATATGTATGGAATGTTAGTTGCAAAAGCAATACATGAAGGTATGGGTAATAATTTTGAAGAGATACATCAAATTCTGGCACGTTTAACTGATTTAACAGGAGACCAACACGAAGCTCGTAAAAGAAGGAATCTTCAATTAAATAATTAAGTAATTTAATTTTCTATAATACTCCCCAGCTAATTAATCTGTCGTTTTCCCGGCCCGCATCGCTATACGAAGCATTGCGGGCAGGTCTTTTACCATATTTTATTTTCACCCAAATAATAATTGCTTCTTCGTCAAATTCTCTGATAATGCTAGAAACCCTTTCAGCCCACTCGATTGCTAAAACTTTTTTCTCCAGAACTCTTTTAGTGAATCCTAGTTCAAGTAACTCTTCAGGATTCTGCATCCGCCAGGTGTCGATATGAATTAGTGCTGCCTTTTCTTGTGAGCTGTCATACTCACTTTCTAGAATAAAAGTAGGAGAAATTACCTCATCTTTAATTCCCAAAGTTAAAGCCAGACCTTTAGTAAATTGAGTTTTGCCTACACCCATTTCGCCCTCGAGAGCAAAGATAATTGCTCTTTTTCCCTTATATTTTTCATATTTTTGCCAGAGTTCTTTGGCAGTATTTTTAGTGTCTTCTTCGCTTCTACTAAGTACTTCAACCCTATCTTTTAATTTAATTTCACCCTGTCTTAAGACAACCGGATCATCATAGGTGGTATCAATTACTGTCGAGGGTTCGTTGTGGGGAAGTTCACCCGCATCGATAATAAGGTCGATTAGCCGTTTTTGTTTACTAGATAAGTTGTCCAAAATGTCAGAAATGGTATACGGCCTTTTTTTATAACTCGCGTTGGCGGAAGTAGCAGTTACCGGCCGGCCGAGTTTTTCGATAACCTTCAGAACTAAGTCATGTTTCGGAATTCTAATTCCCAAATTTCCTCTTTCACTTTCAACTCCTTTTGCGACTTTATGTTTGCCATTGGAAACAATAGTTAAAGGACCTGGTAAATATTTTTTATAAAGTGATTTTGCTGTTTGGTTTAAAAAGACATAGTTCTCAGCCATCTTCTGATTGGTAACGGCGATCGAGAAAGGTTTGCCTAATGGCCGATTTTTATACGCTGTAAGTTTTTTTACTGCTAAAGGATTAGTTGCATCTACCATTGCTCCGTAAAGAGTCTCGGTTGGCATAATTACAAGTCCGCCTTTTTGTAGAGTGTTAACCGCCCTTATTATTGCATTTTTGTTGTCTTTTATACTTTCCATTTTAGGTAAATAGTATTTAGTTTGAGTACAGATTTTTCAAAAATTAGGCATGCATTTTAAGAAACGTACCGCTACTGTAACACGTGCAATGTCCTGTAGTATTTTCGGACTTTGTTCGATAAAGAATTCTTTTCAAAAATCTGATTAGCAAATTATACATCCGAATTGCTCATTTACAGTTATTAAATTGAATTGGTAGAGTATCCAAGGAGTATTAAAAATGACTATAGAAGGTGATGAGTTTCTAAAAAAATTTATAAAAGATAATTTTTTAGGACCACCAGAGGTGGTTGAAGTTATAGACGCGGCTGATATTCCTGAATTTGCGGGCATAGAATTGGCACCGGGTTCTCATGGAAGTCCAGCAGATAAAATATTAGAAAGAATTGAATTGTTAGAAAGAAAGAAGAATTATAATGGGAGTAATGATGGTTTTACTTTACCTCTTAGAGTAACTTCGGCAATGAGAATTTCTAGGGAAACACTTTCCTATTTAGGTGTAGATATGGGATTCATAAACTCAACAGTAAAAGTTTCTATTACTCATCCTGAAAATAGTGAAGGCTCGGATCTTGAAGTGATTTTGCAAGGTAATTGTGAAAACCAAAGGGTTTTATATCGTCTTGAAGGTGGTAAATGTCTTCGGGATTTTCAACGCTCAACAAAAGAAGGAGAACGGTTGGGTGATAGTAACCTTGGGCTCAGTGAATCCATCGACGAATTGGCAGATATATCGTTAGCTCTAAAATTTGCTTCTTAGTTTATAGGTGCAGATCCGGTGCCGCGTAAGAAAACCGATTGCCAGGGGCGGTAATTCGACACGAAACTTTTTTGATAAAGTGTGGTGCCGTCTCTTACTACTTCGTAATTAAACACAACTTTTGCACCCCAAGCCTTGTGGTCAATTTGTTTTATTTGGCCCATTGGAAGAGTTGGATCATCGACGTATAAATCTTCCGGTGGGGCGGTAACACTTGTGACAACGGGCTTTGTAAGTGTTGCAACTCTCCCGTCACTTGTCCCGTAAATTTCAAAAATTAACGTTACTTCGGCTGGGTTGAAAATGGTTTGAATTAAAATATGACCCGACGTGTCATTTTTAATTTTCAAATCCGTTGTTGGAGCAAAAACAGTAGCATCTATTCCGGGAGGAGATCCCTGTTCATAGTAACCTACCCGGTAAGAATGTGCTCGTCTCTCTTCAATTGGAAGTCCTGAGTTTAGCGCAGCTCTGAAAAGAGTTGTTGAAACCTGGCAGACGCCGCCGCCATCACCGAGGACCGTCCTTCCATCTTTAATGATGTAAGCCTGTTTATAGCCTGTTAGCGTCGAGACGTCGCCGACAATGTCGTTAAATGAGAGTGTTTTGCCGGGAGCAATAAGTACGCCTTTGAATTTTGACGAAGCAAGTCCGATGTTGTGGATTCTTCCTGGAATAGAGCCTTTAAATTTGGAAATTCCCTTTCCAAGAAGTTCTTTAATGCCCAAATCGTTTACCTGGTCAGTTGTTATATTTGGAGGAGCTTTCTTAACAGGCACCTCCAAATTAACCGACTTTTGTTCGCCAGTTTCAAGAAGTGCAATTTTTTGACTAAGCTGATTTTTCAAAAGAAAATCATCAACCGTCACGCCGTCCTTCGCCGGTAAAAATTCGACAGCTTTGCCACTTTCAAATTTAAATACTGCGTCTTGAGGTTCGTGATTCACTTTTGGTGCAACCTCTTTGTCTATGAATTCAAGAATACTTTTTTCGTCGTAAGAATTATTAGGGCTTAGTAAATTTAAAAGCTTGTCTTCTTTTAGAGTGATGGTGGTGTAGTCGTAGGACAGTGATAAAGTTTTTCCTAGAATTTTTTCTGCTCTTACCTTGAGATTATTTGCTTCCTCTTCGGTGATGGTTGGGTCGATACTTTTGAAAGGAATGGCAATTGGTGTAAAATCCCGGAAAGAAAGATTTTGGTCAAGTTTTTTTCTGAAGGCGAAAGTATCAACATTTTCTCCCCGCGTTCCTTTATCAATAACTATATTTCCTTCTATATAGCTAATTCTCGGATACTTAGGTTCTACGGCTGTCCCAGCTGAAACTACTTGCAGATACTCAGTCAGTTTTTGGTCGTCAAAAGATATATCTAGATTAATTTTCTGTGTTTTGCCGACAGATGAGAGACCAAGAAATATATTCTCCGGAAAATTATCGGATCTATAAAAAGAGAAGGCAAACGCGGCTGTCTTGCTATAATCATATCCAAAACCTATTTCTCTCAGCAAAAGATCAAAGGATTGGTTTTTGGCAAGAAGAACTATTTTTTCCGGGGCAATAACCTCTTTTGCAAGTTTTTTTTCCACCCCGTCTTGTGTCATTCCGGAAACGTCAATTCCAGCTACTTTAATTCCAGGGAAAATTCTATTTCTATAATAGGAGCTAAACCCTAAAATGGTAAGTAAACATAGGAAAACAGGTGTAATAAAAATGATTAAAATCCACTTGTACTTTACCAACGGCTTTATTACTAACTTAATCACATTTTGTCTAAAAAGTTTAAGCATATAACTAGCTTGTATGATATCATGAATAATACCGCTGTTATGCAAGATAAAAACCCTGTTATTCCACACACAGAACCTCCTCCTCATCCTACTGATGCCAAAGTCGGAGTCCCTAACATTTCGGAAAAGGTACGAGATAATTCTCCGGCTGAAGTTAACCCAAGGAAGCACTATCAGGTAGAGGAGGTAAAAGAACCCCTGAGCGATTCAAGCGGAGTGGCGGATTCTCAGCAAGGAGATGTTGGCTTACAAGTAAACATCTCTCAGTCCAACTCGCCGATGGCGGCAATGAGTCCAGAACCTAGTCAATCTATTAAAACCGACTCTTCAAATCTACCCCCAGGTACTATGCCTTTTATTCCTCACAAAAAAAGAATAAAACCTCTTATTATTTTGATAATTGTAGCTTTATTGGGACTTCTTCTATTCGTAGCTTTTAGGTTACGCTCCTCCGGACCTATCCTGTTAGGAAAAAAAGGTGAAATTCTCTGGTGGGGTATTCAACATGATGAGAGTGTATATAAACCCTTGATAGAAGAGTTTGAAAGGCAACACCCTAATGTAAAAGTGGTTTATCAAAAACAGTCCACTAAGGATTATCGGGAACGGCTCACTAATGCTTTGGCTGCGGGCCGCGGACCTGATATTTTTGAAATTCATAGCACCTGGCCATATATGTTTAAAAACGACTTAGCTTCCTTACCGGCATCTGTCATGAGTCAGGAAGAATATACCCAGTCGTTTTATCCCGTTATTGTTTCCAATCTTAGTCTTCAACAAGGTATTGTCGCTATACCCTTGGAATACGACGCCCTAACCCTTTTTATAAATGAAGATATTTTCGCAACAGCTATTCAAAAACCTCCGGAAACATGGAATGAATTGAAAGACCTGGTAGATGGAAGTAAAAAGGGGAGTTTAACGATTCGTCAGGGTGGGAAAATAATTCAGTCCGGAGTAGCTTTGGGTGATACTGTAAACATAGATCACTGGCCGGAGATTATAGGCCTTATGATGTTTCAAAACAGAGCTAATCCCGCACGTTTGTCAACAGAATCGGAATCTCAGGTTTTATCTTTTTACAATCAGTTTAAGAGGATGGGAGTTTGGAATAATACACTTCCTGCTTCAACAATAGCATTTTCGCGGGGGAATGTAGCAATGTATTTTGGTCCGACAAGTCGGGCAAGAGATATAGCCGCGGAGAACTCAAACCTCAAATTTCGTACCGTAAAGCTTCCCCAACTTCCCAAAGATAAACCCACAGATCCGGATTATTCTTATGCTACCTATTGGGCACAGGGTGTTTGGGAAAGAAGTCAAAACAAGGAAACTGCTTGGGAATTTTTGAAATATTTAACTGAGAGGGATTCTTTGGAAAAGTTGAATGATAGTCTTAGGGAAACTGAAGGATATCCCAGAGCCTTTCCTCGGCCTGAAATGAACATTCAATTTAGAGACGATTTAGTGGTGGGGTCGGTCGTGGCTCTGGCTTTAGATGCAAAGAGCTGGTACTTGGCTGATAACACTTTTGATGGCCCCACGGGTATTAATTCACAGCTTAAATCAGCTTACGAAGAAACTTTAAAAACCTGGGGAGGGGGTATAGCTCAACTTAAGACTCTTTCCCAAGCCGTACAAGAAATTCTATTAAAATACTCAATTCCTCTTAGGTAGATGGAAAATAACTACAGGTCTTGACAAATGCATAACTTCTTTATTACAATAGCAGTCACTGTTAGTTTCTGCTAACAGTTCTTTTGTTAAGATAATATGGCGAAAACGAAAACTTCTAAATTGAACTCTGCCTCGCCGGCTCGCCTCGCTGCGAAGCGGGCAGGTGGGCTTAAACCCGCTCCAGGCTATGTTGTTATAGAACCTTTGGAGGCTGAGGAAAAGACAGCTTCTGGCATATACCTACCCGATAGTGTTTCAGAAAAACCACAACAAGGCAAAATTTTAGCTATGGGGGAAGATGAAATTACAGACTCCGGCACTAAGAGAAAATCGCCGGCCAAAGTAGGAGATGTTGTAATTTATAAAAAATGGGGTGGAAATGAAGTAAAACTGCAAGGCAAAGAATATCTATTCGCAAAGTTTGATGATATACTCGCAATCGTGGAGTAAAAATTAAAAGACTTAATTTAATTTACCTTTCACCCTTTACCTTTTACCTTAAAAAATGGCTAAACAATTAAAATTTTCGGACGAAGCGCGACAATCTCTTATGAAAGGGATTGATGTTGTTGCAAAAGCAGTTGTAACTACGCTTGGCCCTAAAGGTCGAAACGTTGCACTCGATAAAAAATGGGGGGCTCCGAATATCGTCCATGACGGAGTTACGGTTGCCAAAGACATCGAACTGAAAGATCCATTTGAAAATATGGGGGCCCAGTTGGTAAAGGAAGCTGCCGACAAAACAAACGATGTTGCAGGTGATGGTACCACAACCGCAACCCTTCTTGCGCAAAAGATGACTGCGCAGGGGATGAGAAATGTTACAGCCGGCGCTAATCCGATGGTTGTTAAGAAGGGAATTGACAAGGCAGTTGAGGCGGTAGTAACTGAACTTAAGAAAATCTCCAAGCCAATTAAAAATAAAGAAGAAATCGAACAGGTGGCTACAATATCAGCCGGAGATGAGGCAATTGGTGCAAAAATTGCTGAAGCTTTGGACAAAGTAGGACGGGATGGGGTTGTAACAGTTGAAGAAGGCAAAGGTTTAACTATAGATATTGAATATAAGGAAGGAATGGAATTTGATAGGGGATATGTTTCTGCTTATTTCGTAACAAATCCTGAGAGAATGGAAGCAGAAATTGAAAATGCTTATATTCTTTTAACAGACAAGAAAGTAACTTCAATTCAGGAAATGCTTCCATTTCTTGAAAAATTTGTCAAAGTCTCTAAGAATTTGGTTATCATTGCCGATGAAGTGGAAGGAGAAGCTCTGGCAACACTCGTAGTTAATAAGCTCAAAGGAACTTTTAATGTACTTGCGATTAAAGCTCCTGGATTTGGTGATAGAAGAAAAGAACTACTTGAAGATATTGCGATTTTAACGGGGGGAACTGTAATTTCGGAAGACACAGGGCGAACTTATGAATCAATCGAAATAACTGATTTAGGTCAGGCTGACAAAATTTGGGCAGACAAGGATAACGCCAGAATTATTGGAGGTAAGGGGGACAAGGCCAAAATAAAGGGGCGAATTGCTCTTATTAAACGCCAGATTGCGGAAACAGACTCAGACTTTGATCGTGAAAAATTTGAAGAGCGCCTCGCTAAACTTTCGGGTGGGGTTGCTCAAATAAATGTCGGAGCAGCAACTGAAATCGAATTAAACGATAAAAAAGAGCGAGTGAAAGATGCGGTAGGTGCAACTAAAGCTGCAATTGAGGAAGGCATTTTGCCGGGCGGAGGAGTGGCATTTTTGAGGGCAAGAGAAATTCTAAGAGGAGAGAATGCTAAAATTAAAGGAGAAAATAAAGATGAGCAAGTCGGTATTGATATAGTCTACGATGTCTTAGGTGAACCACTGCGGTGGTTGGCAATAAATGCAGGAGAGGGCGACGGCTGGATAATCTTAAAGGAAATTGAGAAAAAGAAAGATGTGGATTATGGATTTAACGCTCTTACAAACGAGTTTGGCTCGATGACAAAGTTTGGCATTCTTGATCCGCTTAAGGTAACACGAAGCGCTCTCCAGAATGCGGCAAGTGTTGCCTCCATGGTATTAACTACAGAAGCGTTAATCACCGATCTTCCTGAGGAAAAGAAAGAGATGCCTGCTATGCCAGGTGGTGGAATGGGCGGAGGAATGGACTACTAAATCGACTTCGGAAGTATCTCTTTTTCTAATATTTCGTTCGGTTGGGTTTGTAGTGGTGAGTGGTAGTTACCTGCTGTAAAAACGACCGTCAAATTTAAGCCAGGTATAACAAAGATTCTTTGTCCACCGTTACCGGCCGCAAAGTAACTATTTATTTTTCTATTACCAATATTGTGATTTGCTAACCACCAATGGAGAGCATATTCTTTATTAATTTTACTAGGTGTTTTAAGTTTTTCTAACCACTCCTTTGATAAAATTCTTTCACCTTTAAATATTCCATTATTCAGTAGTACCTGACCAATTTTAAGCATGTCCACCGGTTTCATTTGTAAACCTGCATGAGTCCAGTAAACTTCCTTTGCAATATTCCACCATTTATATTCCTTAATATCTAGTGGACCGAATAAATGTCTCTGCATAAACCTATCCAGATGTATTCCAGATGCGATTTCAACAATTTTACCGAGGAGAACTGTGTTTCCCGAGCAGTAATTAAACATCTCTCCAGGTTTAGAAGTCAACTTCTTAGATAAGATATATTCAATTGGGTTGTTATTTTTCTCCATTTCAACTTCCGAGTCAACTTCGTTTCTCTTTCTTGATCCACTTTGATTCCAGTCAATCCCCGAAGTCATAGTGAGAAGATTATAATCTTAATATTTTCCAAAGAGTGTCTATTGTTAGGAACCCACCCTGATAAATACTTTGTAATAGGGTCGTCCAAAGAAATTAATTTTTTATCATAAGCTATACCAACAAGGATGGAAGTTACACTTTTAGTTGCAGATCTTAAATCATGGAGATAATTACGGTTAGTTTTGATAAAGCCATTTCTTCCGTCTTCACCAGGAAAGTATTTCTCAAAAAATATTTGGTCGGAATTTCCTATTAGGCAGGAATGAATATTTTGATATTTTTCGGCAATAGTTGTTGTTAATTCTTTAAAGCCGGACATTTCTCCGAGTATAACATTATTTATTTGACTTAATAAGTTGACAAGAGATATTTATGTATTGTATGATTAAATACATAATGACATGTTTGATTTTAAGAAGCTAGAAGGTTTTGATTGGGATAAGGGTAATTTAGAGCATGTTAGAAGACATGGCGTGAACTATAAAGAATGCGAGCAGGTATTTTTTAATAAGCCGTTTTTGGTAAATGAAGATAATGCTCATTCTCAAATAGAGGAAAGATTTGAGGTACTAGGTCGGACGAGGAATGAAAGACTGCTTTTTGTAGTATTTACATTTAGAGGCAAGACAATTCGAGTTGTAACGGCTAGGGATCAAAGTAAAAAAGAGAGAAAACAATTTAGCCAACCAGGAGGTGAAATTTATGAAAAAACTTAAACCAATACCTAAATTCAAAAACGAAGACGAGGAAGCAGATTTTTGGGCAACACACGATAGTACCGACTATGTAGATTGGAGTAAAGCGATAGTAAATCCAAGCTTTCCAAACTTAAAGATGTCTACAAAGACTATAACACTAAGAGTTACTGAATCCCTTTTGGATTCCTTAAAGATGATTGCCAATAAAAAGGATGTGCCTTATCAGTCCTTGGTTAAAATGTATTTGGATGAGAAAGTAAAAGAGGAATTTCGTTCTATTCGTTAAGTTTGTAAATGAAAAATAGAGAGAGCCGGCCATGCCGGGTGGTGGAATGGGCGGAGGAATGGACTACTAGCTAATCTTCGGACGACCCTCAATCTCTTTTTAGCGATATAATAAACTATGATTAAATCAATACTTTTTGATTTTGGTGGAGTGATTTATCAACACCCCAAAGAAGTAATCCCGGAAGTATTATCTCGGATTTACAGGCAACCTGTTGAAATAACCATAAAAGAATATGGAAAATATATAGACGATTATTTTACTGGAAGATTATCAACAGAATAATTAATAAATTCACTATCTTCAACTTTGGGGATTAATAAAACGGTTAAGGAAGTCAAAGGCCTTTGGATGAAATATTATTCCGAATTAGCTAAACCAAATAAAGAAGTATTAGAGATTATTAAGGATTTACACACTAAGTACAAAGTCTTTCTTTTTTCTAATACTACTGAGATGAGTAACAACCATAACAGTAAAACTGGACTTTACGATTACTTTGACGACTTGTTTTTATCTTATCGACTGGGTATGAAGAAACCGGATCAACAAATATATAGGAAAACAATCTCATTAATAGGGTGTAAAGCCGAAGAGTGTGTTTTTATTGATGATGAAATAAAGAATTTAGAACCAGCAGAAAAGATGGGAATGAAAACTATTTTATTTAATGTTCTGATCGATTTGCCTTCAGAACTAAAAGTGAAGCTACGTAAACTTGGATGTTTATAATTTTTAGGAACCCTTATGTTTTTTGTTAAAATCTGTGTATGAAGTATAAAAAGCTCCATCTTGCGGGGTGTGTAATTCTGAACGACAAAGGGAAAATTTTACTTCTTCACAGGAATACTCCAATTAGAAAACAATGGGAAACTCCAGGAGGAAAACTAGAGAATGGCGAGAATCACAGGAAAGCCGCGGAGCGGGAAATCGAAGAAGAACTTGGGGTGGACGTGGATATTGTTAAAAGACTGGGATGGAAAGATTTTGTAGAAGATGACTATGTGATGACCTATACCTGGTTTCTGGCAAGAGTTAGATTAGGCGAGCCTAAAGTTATGGAAAAAGATAAATTTGATGACCTGAAATATTTTTCTTGGAACGAGTTGCTAAAAATGAGGGATCAACTTTCTCCTAATACTCATAACTTAGTGGAAGCCTATTTTGCTAAGAAGATAAAAATCTAGAACACCTTCCGGATTAGCTTTGGGTTAATATGTTATACTAAATTTACTATGGCAAGAAAAAAAATAAAAATACAAAGGGAAAGCGCCTCTTCTTTAAGGCCTAAGAAGTTGAAACCTTTTGATGTAAAAAAGTTTGTCAAGCTTGCAAAGGAGCTTCGAAAAGCTGTAGAAGAAGAAGAGAGGAAGTATGGCCCAGTCACACCAAATTCCTAAGCCTCTTAGCAATTCCACATTTCTTTTGGATACGAATTTTTTCATCGACTCCTACTCTCGGATAGAAGACTTTGAAGGTTTAGTCACAGAGTTTAAAAGTAATAATATTGTGTTAACCTCAATTAATTTGGTCAAATATGAGTTTATACGTTCTAAGACGATCGACGTAGTTAAAAAGAAAGAAAAATACTTTAACGAGATTGTAAGTGTAGTTCTTCCATTCGATAATCAAGCGGAACAATATATTGTTGGTGTAATTGAGCAATACAGGCAATTTATGGAGGGAGTGTCTTTAACTGACTTGCTGCTCGCATCTTGCTTGAAAAGATATCGCAGCCTTTATTTATTAACCCGCGATCGCCATGATTTTCCAACAACAATCTTTGACAGGGTTTATATTTTCAATATCGAGTCTGTGAGAGATATTAAGGCTTATGGAGTTTATGCTTATGGAAGTGAGGAGGAAAAGAAGGCTGTGAACGATGAAATTCCCTTTTGATTAGGAATAAGAAAAGAAAACCAGTCATGCCCGCAAGCCGTATGGGGGGAATGGATTACTAAATTATTAACACCTGAGAAAGTACTTCTTCATTTCTCAATTTTGATGATATTTTCTCAGCTTAATTATTTGTTTTTTGTTAATTAAGATATGTGGCATACTTAAAGCATGACTAAGATCCCGGTTTTACCTCTCTCTGCTTTGGGATTTTATTTACTTCTAATTATTTTGTGGAGCATACACATTATTCCGTCTCCGAAAGAACTTGTTGAAATATTGGAAAAATTATATCAGCACTACGGATTATTGGGGCTTATCTTAGCTACCTTTTTTGAGGGGATTGCCTACGTTTGTCTTTACGTTCCGGGAGCTTTTATAATTGCCTTAACAGTATTTTTCTCTGATAAATCCTTGATATCTCTTGTGTCTATAAGTGTAATTGTGTCTGTGACATTAACAGCGACCTCTTTTATTAATTACCATCTTGGCAGATTTTTGGCAACCCGAAACTTTTGGGACAAGAAAAATCTTGTAAAAGAATCCGAAATGCTTTCTCGAGGATTAGTCGTTTCAATGTTACATCCGAATTTTTTAGCTTTTTACTTTTTAAATGCAGGATTGGAAAAAAGAAATTTCAAACAAATATTTTATGTACCCTTATTTATGTTCCCGTATGGGTTACTCATAGCTTACGTGCTTTCGATTTTTTCTAAACCTATCCGTCAAGGTTTTGAAAGCCCAACTTTTTTGCTGGTTATATTGACAATCTGGTTTTCAGCTGCATTTTGGGCAGAAAATAAGAAAAGTCTTAGAAAAACATAGAGGTTAATAGTATAGTAGAGTCAGTGGTATACGGACTGTGACGATAAAAATCTTTCTACTTCCTTAATTTCTGAAATACCAACAACTTCAAAGTGTCCTCCGCTTACTTTAACAAGCCTACTGTTTTTTAGTAGCGAGCGTAACTTTTTCCCTTCTTGTACGGGCATTAGAGGATCATGGTTGCCCGATATTATCAGAGTCTTTTGCACCAAAGTCGAAAGAATGGCTGAATTATCAACTTGGATAATGAAACGGAGAATTTCGCGGTGTTTCTTCAAAGAGATAGATTTTATTGCCTCAAGATTTAACATTTTATCTTTAAGATAATTAGGCCTTTCTTTTTCGTTGCCGTAAAAGGGATCAAGAAGTGTATAGAACACAGAGAGTATTGGGTGAGGAAGTTTGATAGCCAAAGTGATAAGTTGTGAGTTTGCGAAAATTTACAATAGGAATCTAAATACACTTGACTGGAGGCTAGCAGTTACTCCTGAAGCTACAAATATAAGTTTTGTTTTTGGGTAATTGCGGGCAATTTTAGGGAGAATTAATCCTCCTAATGAAATACCCACGATTGCATCTGGGTTAAATCCTTGAAGAGACAATTTTACCTGTTTTGTTATCCCGGAAAGATCAAAAGGGAAAGTGTCTGAAAAAAGATAAGGACAAATTATTGTGTATTTATTTCTCCTAAAATTCTTGAAGATTAAACTGTCTGAATCAATGCGCGGCCAGCCATGAAGAATAAGAACCACCCTTTTCATATACTTTAAAGTTGACTACTTTTTGACTATAACACTTCCTTATTCCAGTTGTCATTAAAGTAATGTTCTTCTAAAATCGTGCAATGTGGGAAGAGGCTGAAAGATTTCTTTTGAATGATAAGCATATTGGGCCGCTTATCAAAAAGTACGGCCAGTGTAAGATAAAACCGAGAATTCACCTCGACTATTTTCAGGGATTGGTTGGAGAAATAATAGGACAACAATTGTCAGGTAGAGTTGCTGACGTAATTTATGAACGTTTGAAAGGAAAGATTAAAGGGAGGTTAACCGCTAGAAAAGTTTTGGCTCTTTCCGACCAAGAATTGAGAGATTGCGGAATGGCATGGGCAAAAGTAGCCTCAATTAAAGATTTGGCAGAGAAAGTAACAAGCAACAAGTTACAAGTGACAAGGTTAAATAGTTTGCCGGATGATGAAGTGATGAGAGAACTGGTTGCCGTAAAAGGTATAGGTCGGTGGACTGCCAAAATGTTTCTCATGTTTTCTTTAGGAAGAGGCGATATTTTTCCTGATGATGACCTGGGAATTAAAAAAGGTTTTGAAAAAGTAGTCGGTCGGAAATTTGAAGGCGAAGGAATGGCAAAATTTGCCGAGCGGTGGAAACCTTATAGGACCGTTGCCAGCTGGTATCTTTGGAGAACTTTGGATGTTAGCTGAAGTTACAGTGGAAAGGTGATATTCAGAATTATTAATTTTGAAGGATAATTAGTGGGTTTATTGTTTTGCCGTCTTCCTGAATCTCCAAGTGTAAATGGTCCCCGGACGCACGTCCCGTTGCTCCCATTTCTCCTATCTTTGTTTCCTTGGAAACTTCTTGACCCTCAACTACGTCAATTTTCGATAGGTGAGCATAAAGGGAGCTCGTGTTACCTCCGTGAGAGATAACCACCGATTTTCCATAAGCGAAGCGAGAGTGCTCAACCTTATCGACTTTTCCGGCCATTATCGGGTAGATAGCATCTCCGGTAAGCCCATCTAGATCTATTCCGGGGTGGAAAAACGTATATTTTTGCGTAATTTTTACGTTTGCCACCGGAAACCGAAGACTTTTCTCAGTGCTCATAACAAGTGGGGAACTAATGTTATCTGTTTCACTACTGGTAGTTCCGGAGGCGTATGTCGGAAGAAAGGAAGAGATAATAACCAGAAATACAATATTTGCACCAACTATTTTTCTTATTTTTTTGTGCTCAAAGATATGCCTAAAAAGGAAAGAAGCTTTATTTCCTTCCTTTGTACGCATGACTTCGCCCGGCGTAGGAATTAGGGGCTTTTCAGGCCGACCGCGCTTTCTTTCCACTTTTAAGGAAAGTTTTAGCCGCGTAGGCAAGTTAAGAGAAAAAAGTATCATATTTTTTAGTCCAAAAAAAATCTCGCAAAAAGCGAGATACACGGTATTATAGCCTATAGTGCAGCCGAAAGTCAAATTGTTATGGCCAAATTAGTCATTTATTATGGTCCTGGAAGTGCTTAACGGCAAGATTGATGAACTTAATTTGGGTGTCGACTAGATTCTTGGGGAGATTATCAAATCTGTAAAATTTTCCAGTAGGCGGCTTACCACTAACCTCTACCCAGTACACGATACAGGATTCCAGACCTCTTTTAACTTTGTGCAGCAAATTTCCGACAAAAATAGGTTTACTCGTTTGCACCCCTTTAAGTTCATCCTCCAAGATCCGTTTAAAAGCGTCTTCATAACTGCCTTCACTATCAGTAGATCGGACGACCGTACCTGGCGTATGTACCATTCCAGGCCAATTCGGGTCAGTATCATCTCTCTCAGTAAGCAGAATTTCAACCTTATTATCTTTTCGCTTTCTTAAGGGTACTATTTCTATTATCGGAGTTACTGTAAGTCTTGTGGTTTGAAGAAAAACGGAGAGAGGTAGTTTACCCGGTCTTAGCTTTTCTAAGATACTGACAGCAACTTGTATTTCATTATCTTTTAACATATTTTGTGTTTCGTGCCAGACTATATTTCTAATGATGAGGCCGGAGCGGGAATCGCACCCGCGCATAGATGTTTTGCAGACACCTGTGTTTCTACTTCACCATCCGGCCGGCAGGGGTAATTGTATATCAAGTCAGCCCTCAAGACAAAGCCCCATCGAGTTGGACTCGATGGGGCATAATTTCCGTCGAGGAACTCTCGACAGAGGTCAATTAGTTCAAGTAATTTACTTCGTCTTAGCTTTTACTGTTACTTTTTTAGGTTTGGCAGCAGCTGCCTTTGGAATTGTGATTTTTAAGACTCCGTGCTCAACTTCTGCTTGTGCTTTGTCCCAGGATCCACCTGAAAGAGCGCAGGTGTAGTAGTAGTTGTAAGATGAAGCTTTGTGTTCACCTTTCTTCTTTTCTTCAACCTTCTTCTCAACTTTTACGGTTACTACTTCATTTTCAATGTTAACTTCTACTTCTTCAGCCGGAATTCCAGCAACGACAGCTTCGAGATATAGAAATCTCAAATTGATATAGGATTGATGTGTGCGATTTCTATAGCATACATCACTTTTTTTAGTCCGATTTCAAAATGTGATGTTTGTAGATGTTTTTGGCGTCTTCGTGAATTCTCATACCTCCTTGGGAAGTAACAGCGGAGAAAGAAAGTTAGGCAAAGAAAACGATTACCAAAATAATTAAAAACACGTTAGCACTTTACTACCCTGAGCGCTGATGAAATAATAATAAAGTAAAAAAGTTTTGTCAAGTGTGATACACTCATTCTCTGTGAGAAAGATACAAGTGATTGGGATAATCTTACTAGGAATTGGTCTTTTTATAGGCCTTATTTTTTTACTGGTAAACCTGTTTAAGCCAAGGGTCGCCGGACTATTTGTTGAAACAACTCCCAGCTCCGCACTTTTTATAGATGGTTTGGAAGTAGGTAGAACTCCTTACCGGGCAACCAATAATCCCGGGGAGGTAACAATTAAGTTAATTCCTGAATCTTTTGGCATATCCCTTCCTTCCTATGAGACTAAAGTGACCTTAACCCCAGGAGTGGAAACTGTTATAAGAAGAGAATTTGGGAAATCTGAGGAAAGCTCCTCTGGAGAAATAGTGTCTTTTGAAAAAATTGCTAACGATGAAGTTAGTCTGGCCTTAATTAGTGAACCGGATTCTTCCCAGATTGTTATCGATGGCCGGGATCGTGTTTTTTCTCCTTACAAAACATCTTCAATATCAGCTGGGGAGCATATATTGGTTATCACGGGGGATGGGTTTTTGGACAAAGTAGTTCGAGTAAAGACATATAAAGGCTTTAAGCTGACAGCTTTTGTAAAATTGTCAGAATCAATCCGAAGGGATGTCGAACCCTCTCTTACTCCAACCAGCGCCCCTCAGGAAATGAAGATGGAAGGAAAAAGAATGGTTATGATTTTGCCAACATCCACAGGTTTCTTACGGGTCAGAGCTGAGCCTTCAACGTTGGGCACAGAAGTTGGTCAAGTAAAACCAGGAGAAACTTATCCGCTTCTTGATACGGATGAGAAGACCGGTTGGTTTAAAATTGACTATTCGACTTCCAAAGTCGAAGGGGTGGCCAAGGTTGGCTGGATTTCCAATCAATATGCGAAAGAACTAGGAGATGAGAAAAGGAGTGTTTCAACGCCTTCGGCAACTCTTGTACCCACTTTAATAATTACACCAACGCCGTAAGGTTACACAAAGCTCGTCACTCCTCCATAGAGGATCCAAATAACGAGCCCAGTCCACAAAAGTCCTGATCCTACCAAAGCTTTATCGGTTAAGAAAAGTTTTTCTGGTGCTTCACTTCTATTTTCGAAGATAAGGGCTTGATAGCGCATAATTCCAAAAATGACGATAGGGATAGTTACCATAAGCAATTTACTTATAGTTGTTGTTCTTGAAATCTCTGCCAGGAAAAGCCAAACACGTGTTTGTGGGGTGGGAGACTCAAAGAAAGTAAAAAGCGCCCAGGATAGCCATGCAGCGCTTCCAAACATAGTCACATAGGAATTCAGAAGCTCTTTGGTGTATTTTGTAAGTGACTTGCGAGTACTACCTTTCGATATTGCCCCAAGCTCGGCCCGGCGTTTGCCAGATGCCAGGAAAAGCGCTACTGAAATTACACAAAGAAGAAACCATACAGAAAGGTGTGCATCGATAACAAAAGCTCCTCCATAAACTCGAAGTATAAATCCCGCAGCAATAATAAGAATGTCAATAATAGGTAAATTTTTGAGTCCCAGGCTATATAAAGCTTGCAGAGATAGATATGTTGATACAGAAAGAAAAAATAAATTGTTAAGCTCTCTTGCCAAAAGGAGTGCTAAAAGGGCGAACCCTCCCATGGTAGCGATGGCAACGAGAATAGGTAGCCGTTTTGCAGCGATAGGTCTAAATTTTTTTATCGGATGCAGTCTGTCAAATGGGGCATCGGCAATATCGTTGAAGATATAAATTGCAGAAGACGCTAAACCGAAAGATAGAAATGCAAATAAAACTTTTTGCCAATAGAGTTCTACAAAAAGGTTTCCACTAAATATAAGTGCTGCGAAGATTGAAAAATTCTTAACCCAATGTATCGGTCGGGCCACACGAATAAGTTCAATGAAAACCTCCACGATATTATTAGACTGAATTTTTGTTATGTTTTCTGTTTGTGCGTTAACCACAATAATAATCCTCCGATAAAAATTGAGACCCCTACCATTGTATAGAACTTGAAAGAGGCGTTCAAATTTAGAGCGAAAATCCCTAAGGTAGCAGTTAAACCCCAATAAAAAAATGCAACTTTTCTTTTACTCCAACCGGAATCAAGTAACTTGTGGTGAAGATGACCTCGATCTCCCCAGAATGGAGAGCGTCCTTTCGCAACCCTTCTTATAAGAGTGTAGCCGGTGTCTACAAGGGGAACCGCGAGTACAACCATAAGTGTTCCGACTTTTGTGGTAGAGAGAATCGACAAAATTCCAAGCATAAAGCCAGCAAGGGTGGAACCCCCAAAACCAGGCATAATTTTTTGAGGAAATTTATGCCAAGGAAGAAACCCTAGGTATGCACCAGTAGTAATTGCTGCAAGAATAGTTACTGACCATTGGGTAATATCAGCACTAAAGCGCAGTGACAGAAGTGCGATAGTTATTGCAGCGATTGCTACTGTACCGGAGAGTTGGCCGTCCAGACCGCTCGCACCCATATTGATAAAATTCATTAGGGTTACCATCCAGAAAATAGCAAACAGATCAGACAGGATCCATATACTTTTTTCTTCACCCAATAACTGAAACGTTAGTCGGGGAAAGGAGAGATCGATTATTCCATTAAAAGGACTTTTAATAAAGGAAATACCAATTCCTGCCGCAATTGGTATTGCGGCCACAGTGAATTGAATTACAAGTCTTTTGTAGGGACTGAGATCGTATCTGTCGTCAAGTAGTCCGAGAGCTGTAAGGATAAGAGCTCCGATAAGAATGCCTAAGAGGTGTTTATCAATTGGTAGAAAAAGGATTGAGGTGATAAGAATGCCTAAAAATAAAGGAACCCCTCCTCCTCTTGGTGTCGGATAAGTATGGATCACTTTTGGATGTAAATGTTTTTTGGGGTCATCGACAATTTTCAATCTATCCGCAAAACGAATAATAATGGGAGTGGCAAAATAAGTAACTAGAGCTGCTATTAAGAGAGGCAGCAATAAAAGAGTAATTAAATTTACCATTTAACTAAAAACTTCCCACCAGTAAAACAATTCTGAGAGTAGTTAAAAATGAAAGAATGCTTATTGCAAAAGAAACCAGTACTAAGGTTTTCTGTAAAAAAGAGTTTCTTAAAAAAAGTATAATAATAAAGTTGATAATAGTGATAAAGATAGATAGAGTCAATGGAATTACAAGCCTTGCCGATGAAGTTAGCTGTTCCTCTCCCTCAGGCAGACCGTAAAAAAGAGGTACTTCTGGAGGAAGGTTAGCTTGTAAGAGGAAAATGAAAAAAATCCCGAGAACACTAAGCATAATCGAAAAAAGAATAAAATTTTTTAATGGAATTTTTGCAGAACTTTCTTTGTTTTTTGTCATTCTATTTGCTTAATTTTAGCAAATCAAACTAGTTTGGGCCAATTAAAGGAAACTTTTGCTTTACGAGGAAAGAAAAGCTCTGACTTTGGGATTAAGGAGTTTCCAGATTTGGGCTTCGTCAATAGTTTCCGTAAGTCCGTAGTTTTTGGACAGGAGTGTTTCTAATTTGAAGAGGGGTTCTGAGTCGGGTAATATGACTATGAAACTGGGCAAGTTTTGAGAAAGGGTGCTTACTGTTTCCTCGGTAGATGAGAAATCTTTTATGTGATAGTCAGTTACATATTTTCCGGGAGGAAATCTTTTACTAAGAGCATAGATAGGAGAGCCTTCTCCCCAGACGAAAACTTTTTCTTCTTTGCTGGTAGACGAAACCAAGTAGGCAGCAATTTTATAATTTCTAGGTACTTGAGATCCGAAAGAAGAAAGATATTGCTCATAGGATATATTTCCGGATACAAACCTGACAAATCTCACATAGTAAGGAATGGTATTGTAATGCCAGAAGTTAAAGTAGAAAGGAACAAAAATAGCTAAGGATATGGGTAAGATAACAAGAACTTGTTCTTCGTCTTTGCGTGCAAAAAACATACTCAATAACAGTGAAAAAGGCGGAATTGATTGTACAAGATAGTGTGGGTACGGACGTTCAGAAAGTGTTACAGCGAAAAGAGTTAAGAGTAACCATATTGTTGCGAAAAGAAATTCTCTAGAAAGCTTTTTTCGGGTGCCATAAAGAACTAAAAATCCCAGAAAGAGAACTGTTGTACGCGATAATAATGGTAAATTTCGGATAAAGAAGGACTTTTGGACATCTCCCGGTCGCCAGCTTGAGAGATAGCCAAAGTTTTGCAAAAATGCTGCTACTAAGTACTCTTTGAACGCTCCCTGCAGGAAATACCAGAAAAAAGTTATGACAATAGGTATTGCAAATCCAGCTAAAAGCGTAAGAGCCCTCTTACTTATAAGTTTTAAGTTGTTGCTTGTGAATTTCGTTGTCACAAGCCAAAAGAAAATGATCGCAGGAATATCGAAGGCAGCGGGGAGTTTAAAAAGAGTCGCAAAGGAAAAAAGTACTCCTGAAAGAAACAAATTTTTCTGCGTAAGTTTTTGTGAAAGGAGAATAACAAATCCCAAGATTATAGGCCCGATCATGAAAAGTTCCGCATTGACGATATTTCCTTCAAGAAGTGGAAGTGTTGTAAGAAGTGCAAAGATAATTGTAGCTATCTTTTGCGCTCTACGGTTTTGTGGAAAGAGAACCTCTGTCAATTTCCAAAAAATAAAAACTGTAGTCAGAAGCCATAAGGTTAGAAGTGCTTTAAACCAAAAAAGGTTTCCTGCGATAGCTGCCATAACATAAAGAAGGGGAGGCTTATTGTCATGGATTTCGCTATATAAAGGTATGCCCCGGCGAATTGCTTCGCCCAGAGTGAGATAAATCATCTCATCTCCGTATGCATAAGGTTCGAAGAAAGATGGAATACGAAGGACAAAGACTATTATCAATAGTATAAATAGCCAAGTCGGGGTGTGGAGTTTTGTTAAGAGCTTATTTATGCTTGACATAAAGTATGAACTTCAAACCTTCAAACGTTTTAGTTCCACTTTCAGTATAACCTGGCAGAATTATTTCTTCAATTGACCCACTGGTGACGACACCGACTCTTTCGACTCCTTCCGGAATTTCGCGGATTACATCATTCTCTGCCATCAGAGCTGTTCCAACGAAGAAAGGAAGATTGCCGCCGGTAGGTTGTATATAAATGGGAGCCGGAATTCCGTAGTATTTTGTTTCCCAAAGATGGTGACTTGAAGAATTCCAGTTAATCAAAAAGTCACCTTCTGTTAGCTCACTTTTTACATACTCCGAGTATTGCCGGAACGGCAGTTTGGTTGGGTGAGTGAAATAGTGATAATCAATAATCCCAAAGAAAAGTACCAGAATAGCCAAGGAAATAATAGAAAGTTTGCTTCTGGAAGAAACTAGGATAAGCATCGCGGCCGGGATTGTATAAAGTAGATATCGGTTAAAAAATATCGACTGGAATTTTTGCGAGATGAACCATGTTAGAGCTATTGGTCCCAAAAACCAAAACAAAAGAAGTACTGTTTTTTTAATGTTTTTCCACCATTTCCGCAGTACCAAAGCCGCAAAAACTACGTACAAAGATGCATGATAAAGAGTCATATCCAGGATCGGGAGTTTTAGACCTTCGTCTTTTAGTCCTTCTGCCAAATAGTCATAGATAATGTTTCTGAGATCATGAATGGTTGGCGTTCCGAGCCAAAAGCCACCGGAAACCATTTTTGTTTGAGTATAGAGAGGGTATAGCCAGGGAAGATAGCCTGCTGCGGTAATTAAAAAAATCTTAAACATTTTTTTTGCCCTAATCCTTTTACCCAAAGTTAATTCGTAAAGCCACCATAATCCCTGAATTGCGACTGCAAAAAATGCAAAGTGGTGTGAGTATAGTGCCCAAAGAGTTGCAATGACATATCCAACCTTGTCACGCCTCCTAATGCCTTCTTCGGTATTAAATATTCTCAGGTAAAAATACATCGAGGCGGTTACCCCGAGAGCTAAGATGGAATACATACGGCCCTCAAAAGCGTAAGTAAAGAAAAATGGATTTAAGAAAGTAAGTAAAGCTGCTAGGAAACCGGTTTTCTTGCTAAATAAAAACGAGCCTATTTTGTAAGTAAAAAAGACTGCACCCAGAAAGAAAGTAAAGGACAAACCTCTAATGTACATCTCACCGGTTCCCAGATATTGAAAAACTAAATGTTCAAAAATATTCCAGAGGGGCGGGGAAGTATCTCTCGATATTATTTTTAGGATATCCGGAAGTGCCTTCATCGACAAAATTGCACTAAAACCCTCATCGCCCCATATACTCTGGTTGAACACATTTTCCATACTAGTTGTCTAAACCCTTCGCTTGCCCACCGATAAATTTCGGCACGAGGCGTGTTCGAATAGAACTGAAAAGCCGAGTGCGGAAATAAGGTGGGTCACCCCAAATACTTTGATTAAAAACAGTTTCCATAAGTACACTTTAAGTTTATCACGACTCAAAAGTTTAAAAGAAGATATAATGTTGAAGATGGAAAAAGTTTTAGTTACCGGAGGCGCAGGGTTCATTGGAAGCCATCTTTGTGATGCATTAGTTAAGAGGGGATTAGAAGTTGTTTGTGTTGACAATCTTATAACTGGTTCTAAGAAAAATATTACACATCTTCTGGGTAGTAAAAAATTTACTTTTCTAAAGCAGGATATTGTTCAGCCATTTAGTAATTCAGCAAGTAAAAAATTGGGGGATGTTTCTTTTATCTTTCATTTGGCATCTCCCGCTTCACCTGTTGATTACCAAAACTATCCTGAAGAAACAGCTTTGGTAAATTCGCTGGGTACTATTAATATGCTAAGGCTAGCAGTAAAAAATAAAGCGAGGTTTTTGTTTGCTTCAACTTCTGAGGTGTATGGAGATCCGCTCATGCATCCCCAGAAAGAAACTTATTGGGGAAATGTAAATTCATTTGGACCCCGTTCCTGTTACGATGAGGGTAAACGTTTTGGGGAAACACTGACTTATGTTTATATTCAAAAGTATGGCCTCGATGCCCGAATAGTGAGAATTTTTAATACGTACGGACCGCGGATGCAAAAGGATGACGGGAGGGTTGTAAGTAACTTCATAAACCAAGTCTTGGAAGAAAAAACGTTAACTATTTACGGCGACGGAAGCCAAACCCGTTCGTTTTGTTATGTTTCCGATTTAGTCAGGGGAATTGAGAAGGTAATGTTTAAAAATAGATTGAAAGGCGAAATAGTTAATCTGGGAAATTCGGAGGAGTGGACGATTTTAGAACTTGCCGAGAAAATAAAAAAGCTGACCGGCTCAAAATCAAAAATCGTATTCAAAAA
>Ga0209431_10000754_pt1 | contig 26940 bp, 24 predicted proteins | sample RifCSP13_3_FD_184021 | JGI IMG/M metagenome (GOLD analysis project Ga0209431, IMG submission 184021) | Soil microbial communities from Rifle, Colorado - Rifle CSP2_sed 13_3 (SPAdes) (version 2) | ecosystem: Environmental > Terrestrial > Deep subsurface > Rock core/Sediment | place: Rifle...
CCAGAGCCGTGGGCTCCTTTCGCAGCTTCTATACCAGGCTTGTAGAGCTTGCCGTCGAATCGGTTTTCCACAACCATTTGCACGGCTTGGTCGAACGCTTTGTCTATGTCGAGAACAAATGAAGTAAGAACCGTGCCCGGTGCTAGGCCGTTCTGGTCCGCAACAGCACCAAACGCATATACTCCTTTTTCTTTGGCAGCCTCTATAACACCATGCCCGGACGTGTCAGCTACATGTAACAGAAAATCAGCACCGGCACTGATTTGTGCCAGGCCCGCTTCTTTGCCCTTGGCAGGGCTATCCCAGTCACCTATGTGCGCGCCTATCACTTTGATGTTTGGATTCGTCATTTTTGCACCTTGCTTGTAGCCTTCGAAAATATTGGTCAAGTTAGGATATTGATTTTTTTCAAAAAAAGGCCCTACAGGTTTTGTAGGATCCCGAAAGGCTCTATCATCGCGATCAACCTGTATTCTAGTTACCACAGAGACTACTGCCTTTACAATTTTTCTTCTGTCAAGCTCGTTCTGTAACGCCTGGGCGATCATGTAACCTATCAGCCCTTGCGTTTCGGCATTGCAGGCATGCAGCGGAAAAGCAGGAACAATATCCTTCGCCATTTGATGTCTCAATAGAGTAGCTCCAACCTGTGGACCATTACCATGTGTGATAGCTAACTTCTTGTAACCCATTTTTACCAGCTCGGCTATTGCTCTAGCTGCGGAAACCACGTTATCGTATTGCTCCTGAAAGGATCCTGCTCCGTCCTGCCTGAGAAGGGCATTTCCGCCCAGGGCAATAACAATAGAGTATGGATCTCTCAACTGAAAAACTATGCTGAAAAATTATATAAACATATACCTCATCTGTCTTTCTTTTTCCTTCTATTGGTGCTAGACGAACACAAAGTCTATTGGGTTTGTCCGTAAATCTCACCTAGTATGCAAGGATGAGCAAGATTCAGCTTAAATGATCAATTATGGAGCTATGAGCAATTCACCAAAGGGATTTGTCAAGTCAGTATCTCTCTCCAAATTCAAAAAAATGGCGATCATTAAGTGCCCCATAAACTACTTTTACTTACCCTTCCCCTTCGCTCGATCCTGCTCGTTAAGTAACTACCCGTTTTGCTGTTCACTTGGCTCATTTAGAAGCGGCGTTTGAATGAACTTGGTATCTTCTGACACTTGGAATTAATAATAATAGGAATTTCTGTGACGAGCGAGTGAACTTCTTTAATCCAATTGTACCAATGTTGCAATTATGCTGGGGATTGTGGGTTCGCCATCTGGCTCAAATGCCTCTATTCCTAAACCTTCGCCTTCTACTTCTACAGCCATCATTATACTCAATATGTCACCCCTATTGAGATGAGTAACTACATTGATTGGGATAACATCCTTTTCTTGAGAATCTGTTATTACTCGTCTAATTGTAGAGTTAGCCAAGTCTACATCATTTATTCTCACCCAAAAATCAATCCAGCGGTTGCTAGTACCTCTGGTCTTGCCAACTTGAGGACATGCAATGAGAAGATACATCCCTGATTGTTTGAGAATGATATCGCCTTTTTCGAAATCTACGGTATGTACTCCTCCCGCTAAATCCTCTTGGGAATCCAGTTCGACTTTTACCGGATTTAAAGAGCTAGGTCTCTGAGTCTTATTAGATGCAAGTTGTCCAAACGCTCTTCTGTAGTCGCGACTGTAACTGTAAGAAACCTTGTTATCGGTAGATTCCATGGGTTATTCGCGCCCGGATACGTCTTCGCAACGGAACTATATTAACTTCTTGTGGTAGCTAGCTTCAAAACTTGCGTTATTTATCAAGAAACTAAGGATTGTCACCAATTGTCGTATAGTTTACGGTCAATATTACAATCTTCGTATCACCCAGCAGCAACGGATTCAATCTTCATCATTGCCATTGTCTCTTCCAATTTTTCCTGAACAGCAAAATGAAGAGCAAAAGTTGATCTCGTTATACCGAGCGAAGTCTAGGCAAAAAATTGACCCGAGGCTCAGTCTTAATCCAATTGTACCAACGTTACAATTACGCTGGGGATTGTAGGTTCCTTATCTGGCTCTATTGCCTCTATACCTAAACCTTCACTTTCTACTTCTACAGCCATCATTATACTCAATGTGTCACCCTTATTGAGATGAGTGACAATGTTCAGCAGGACAACATCCTTTTCTTGAGAATCTGATATTACTCGTCTTATTGTAGAGTTAGGCAAGTCTACGTTATTTATTCTCACCCAAAAATCAATCCACCGGTTGTTAGTACCTCTGGTCTTGCCAACTTGAGGACATGCAATGAGAAGATACATCCCTGATTGTTTGAGAATGATATCGCCTTTTTCGAAATCTATACTATGTGCTCCCCCTGCGACCTCTTCCTGTGAATCTAACTCGATTTCAACGGGGTGTAAGGTATTAGGCCTTTGAGTCCTATTAGATGAAAATTGACCAAACGCTTTCTTATACTCTCGGGTTACGGTCAACTTTTCACCCCTTTTATGGCTGATTCAGCTTCATTTTTAGATGCCTTGAATCTCTCCAAAGGAGTGAACTGCGTCATGATCTCTGTAAAGGAGTGAGACTCAACAGAGTAAGCCTGTAGCTGTTCCATCAAATACTGGATCTTCATTCTACAAACTTCGTACTTTTGAAATTGCATCGTGCCATCTGCTTTCTGTTCAACAGATATCGCAGTTAGATAGGTGCATACACCCTCTGTTTGGTTTATTACGTCGGGCTCTAGAACATCGCTTTCAGAAACAAGAACGTTTCTTATCGTCTGCAAGAGGCGAGCCATTACGGCCTGGTCTGATTGAAGCTTAGATAGACTTGTAGATCTCAACCACTGTTGTTTTTCTGGATCTGCGTGGACAGTCAGGGTAAGGTTATAGTTAGAACATGAACGTCTTATGATGCTTGTAGTAAAGAGTAAACTTTGGAATAGGTTTTTCAGATGTTGGACCGAATAGTCCTTGCGTCGAATTCTCATTTCTTCTTGTGACTGAATTATGCCGTCTACCCTTTTAATTACGCCGTCTATTTTTAACATATTTTTATGAGTAAAGTGGTGGAAAAGTAAAGCTAAGAAAGTGGACAGGCCACCGGCTATTACAACATCTCCATAAACTAAATGGGCAACAGGAGAAAGTTCGCAATTCTCGTTATATTCAAAAACTCCGCATTCCGTAGGTAGCTCTGCTGATGAGGCAAAGGCCAGATGGAACGAAACCACACTGGATGTAAGTACCACAAAAACAGCTACTGACAAAAGTTTGGGATGCCTAATCAGCTCCGCAAGTGACAGGGATTCTATTGTCTAACACCATCTTAGAGAAATCATTCTCTTCGTCTGTACAATAAGCTGATGTAGAAAAGTATTGCTAAATCTAAAATGGCCTTATTTGGCAATATTATTCATATGAATACGTTATTCGGGTAAAATTTGTTATAATTTGAGCCATGACCTAACAAATGTGCTATTTTCATCACATTCGCCAATTAGTGGCAACCCATGCCCCAATGGTTTAGATCCCTTCGCAAAACTAGAATTGGCAAAAAGGAAAATGAAAACCCGGCATGGGGCAGGGACATTGTAGCCAACATAGCAAGAATTTCACGTACTTTGGGCAGGATACCAGTCGGGAAATCAAAATGTTACTCTAGACCAAGTTCTGGACTAAATACGCGCTTTTCTATTAAATTAGATATTCGTTTTCTCGACCAACATTCTTGCGACATGTAAGGCTTCATGACAAGTCTCTCCTTGATTGCAAGGTTTTTTATCCTGAATCTATCAGCACAACAAGTATAATTCTGAACCCATTTCCAGATAGGTACATGGGCTCATGATTACAGATTCTGGGCATTTTGACGCACATTTATGACTCGTTGATCTGAAACACAACTATAGAGAATATGCAAACACAGCTGGGCGCGTCCCAGTCGTATTTATGGGCAATGAAAAGCTAGGAAATGCTATCCCACAACTCTTGCCCTAAGTTAACAGGGCCGTTTTATGATATATATGATTTTTTGAATTCTGCAACAACTAACCTTAAATCGTAATCGCAAAAGCTGCTAACTTGTAGGATGAGAAGATGGCAACTGATATGAAAAACAGGATCGAGGAGGCTAACAAGGCGGCGATACAGCGAGTGCTTGCCTCAAGGCCCCACCTTGTGGATGTGAAGCCAGCTATAGACGTTCTGCCGAACATGAACAAGAAATCGATTTTTCACGCAGGACCCCCGATAAAGTGGAATAGCATGTGTGGGCCAATGAAGGGCGCAGTTGTAGCAAGTATAATATTCGAAAAATGGGCATCAAGCTGGGACGAGGCTGTCAAGCTCGTCGAAGAAGGTGAGGTTGAGCTCTCCTCTAACCATGACCATGAGGCGGTAGGCCCGATGGCGGGTGTGATATCTCCTTCCTTGCCGGTAGTTGTTGTAAAGAATGAAAAGTTTGGCAATGTGAACTATGGCAGAATAGTCGAACAAAAAGTGCAGTTTGGCGAATTCGATGAACAAGCAATCCAGTCTTTGGAATTCTGGAAGAACGTATTGGCCCCGGCGTTAGCTAATGCCTTAAGCAAACTTCGGTCCCAGGGCGGCGTCGGTATCGACCTGAAATCAATTATGGCGAGAGCACTTTACATGGGCGATGAGCTACACAACAGACCCTCTGCAGGGACCGCGCTATTTGCTCTTTCCATAATGCCCTACTTGATAGAAACCGGAGAGGATAAAGAACGTCTTTCACAGATAGTAAAGTACTTTTTAGGAAACGAGATATTTTTCCTTTGTTTGGCGATGGCCGCCTGCAAAGCTACGATGAATGCTGCAAAGGACATTGAATACAGTACGCTTGTGACACTAATGGCGCGTAATGGGACTGAGTTTGGCATAAAGGTGAGTGGATTGGGCAATCGATGGTTCACAGGTCCGGCAGGAATGGTCAAGGGGCTTTATTTCCCCGGGTATGGAACTCAAGACGCTAACCCAGACATGGGTGACAGTGCAATAACTGAAACAACTGGCCTTGGTGCATTTGCGCTAGCCAACTCTCCTGCCATACTTTCCTTAGTTGGAGGAACAGCGCAAGATGCCTTTAACTACACAAAGCAGATGCGTGAGATCACTATTACACTGAATGATACTTTTCTAATACCTATATTGGACTTTCAAGGCACTGCTACGGGCATAGACATCAGAAAAGTGGTAAAAACGGGAATACTCCCAGTGATTGACACCGCAATAGCGCATAAGGACCCGGGTATGGGAATGATAGGGGCAGGCATAGTAAATCCGCCTATGGAAGCCTTCAAATCAGCTCTGCGCGAATTTGCTACAAAGTACAAGATATAGATATAGATATAGATATAGATATAGATCAATCCTTGCTTCAATCAATCTGTTTGGCAAGATAACTCGTACAAGGTAAAGAGATAACAATATTTTCCATCACTGCATATATTTCGGATTTAGTTTTTTATGATATATGAACTAATTTTGGGAAAGAGCTAAATAGATTTATTAATTAAGGGAAACACATTCGAACTGGACATTTCTGAATTTGGCAAGGAGGAATCATGTTGATAGATTGACAGAGACCAAGAAGCTCACTAAAGGTGCCATCGTCTGTATAGCAGTCCCTTCATTAAAGCTGTTCGAGAAGCTGAAGGATGCAAGAACGGTTCTTAATTCATTTGGAATTGAAAATGAAGTATGCATAGTTGCCGCTCACTGGGCACCCAAGAGGACTCTCAGGTTCATAGCAGAACTAGAATCGAAACGAGTAGAGGTCATAATCGCAGCAGCAGACGGCTCAGCCCATCTGCCGGGCATGATAGCCTCACTTACTACTATACCAGTGATAGGAGTTCCGCTTCAGGGTACATCTCTTCAGGGAATGGATTCGCTTCTGTCAATAGTTCAAATGCCACACGGAGTTCCTGTAGCGACCATGGCAATAGACTCGGGCTACAATGCTGGAGTATTTGCCTGTCAGATATTAAGTCTAAAGTATCCGCATCTTAAGGAAAAGTTGAGCCAACATAAGGAAATGCTAGAGAAGCAAGTGGAATCAGAGAACATCCAGTTTAATAAGAAATAGGTACACGTGCGATAGAGAGATTGTGTTTTGTAACATAACATTTTCAAAGATAATTAAAGACCCTTCTCCATTTGTCAAGTAATCTGCCGTAGAGTCCGCCTAAAGATGCGTTAATTATTGTCGTTCCGATCAGTACGTTGACTAGCTCCCAGCCGTCCAACTTTACAACAAAGTAGCTCCACATTCCAATCATAGGAACCCAAAAGGCCAGTGAAAGCATTGTATCAAACAGATATTTTTGGTACTTGTTCAATAATATGGGAATAGAGTTGTGATTAAAAAAGGTAGACACAGATATCTTCTGTTAATCTACGATTGGTAATTTTAGATAATAAGTGACCATACTGAACCATCAAGAATAGGGCAAAAGTTCTGCCTTAGTGCTCTGGTGTAACAAAATATCATCATTTTATGATATATGCATTTATCAGCCACCCATCCTACCTAACCTTAAAGACCTGCATTTGGTTAATTCTTCGAGCGACGCTTTGTGGAGGAGTGTACCCTGAAATGAGCAACAACAGAGGTAGCGAACCGAGGTCTCCAATACCAAACAAAGATTATACTGCGGGAGGCAGAGATGAGATGTTGAAAAGAGTTGAACAGGATTATGAAGAATTCAAAACCACACGCACATTCAAATTTCCGATCTGGCTATATGGCCCTCCAAAAGGCAAACTATTCAAAGTGGAAGTCGAGGACTGCCCTCGTTTTGGCGAAACGGCTTATGTTGAATTTGACTCTGCTAGAACCGCATTTTTGAGCATCGACATGCAGATAGACTTCTGCGGGCCCAAAGGTTATGTTGACGTAATGGGCTATGACTTGGGGCTGACTTCAGCTCCGATAAAACCGATCCACTTTGTAATGCATCATATACGGAATGGAACCGACATTAAGGTCATACATACTAGGGAAGGGCATCTGCCAGACCTTTCAGACGCGCCATACAACAAGCTACTCCGCAGCAAGCTCATCGGAAATGGTGTCGGGATTGGCGATATTCCTAAAGGCGGAATGGGGCGGTTGCTGGTTAGAGGCGAAAAAAACTGGGACATAATCGAAGACCTCTATCCGATTGAAGGCGAGTATGTAGTAGACAAGGCTGGCAAGGGGGCATTTGGTCAAAGCAATCTACCCCTATTGCTGAAAAACCTTGGGATTACTCATCTGGTGATAACAGGCATTACCACTGATGTCTGCGTGCATACAATAATGAGGGAAGCAAACGACAATGGATACTGGTGCCTTGTGTTGAAAGATGGCACTGGTGCTACCGATCACACCAATCACGAAGCAGCAATGAAGCAGATCAAGATGCAGGGCGGAGTATTCGGCTGGGTTTCTGATACCAAAAGATTTGTGCATGGTATCAAGTCAGCTTTTAAAGATTAGTGCATCATCTACTGCTGTTTCATGCTGAAAATATGAAAAGATGACAATAGCGTTAGCATAGCTTTTAATTTTACTTCATAGATAGTAACCGCATCGCACCATTGCATCGAGGTTACTAAATGAAGGTCGCAAGGTTGCTTTTAAATGATGAGGAGACCTTCGGTCTAGTTAATTCTGAGGGAAAGCTGAGTACCCGGGATGAAATAATAAAACAGACTGGCGTGCGCCTGCCGCGATCTCTCGAGGAGTTTCTGTTTGGAGGAAGCGTCCAAAAGATAAGGGATCATGCAAGAGAGCTGTCGTTTGACCACGAAATTGGTAAATTAAAGGTCTTGCCTCCCATAACAAAAAGCTTCAAGATAATCTGTTTGGCATTCAATTATTCAGACCAGACAAGTTGGGTGAGATTTGGCAAAACCCCTCCAAAGGAGCCTGTCATTTACATGAAACCCCGCACAAGCCTTGTTGGTCCCTTTGAGGACATTGTTTGCCCAAAATTTGTAACACAGCTTGACTATGAAGGCGAGCTGGCCTTTGTCATTGGAAAAAATTGCAAGGACGTTTTGGAAAAGGACTCACTAGATTACGTTGCAGGATATTTTGCGATGAATGATGTCTCGGCGCGTGATATACAGTTCATTGACAAACAATACACAAGGGCAAAAGGCTTTGATACATTTGGTCCGTGTGGACCTTGGCTGACGACTCCAGAAGAAATCCCTGAACCACACAATCTGCGGATAACAACAAAGGTTAATGGTGAAATCCGTCAGAACTCTTCAACTTCGAACCTGGTCTTGCAGGTAGATAGAATAATACACTGCCTGAGCAAGGTGATGACTCTAGAGCCGGGTGACATAATATCGACAGGAACACCAAGCGGTACAGTGCTTTCTCTTTCTTCACATCTCAAATATCTGCAGCAGGGTGACGTTGTCGAAGTGGAAGTTGAACGGCTGGGAAAGCTAAGGAATAAAGTGGTATTCGTGTAATTGGTAGTAGAACTATTGGGATTTGGTCTCTAGATATCAAGAGTTCGTAAACATTTGAGAGAGTCTCATCGGTGAAGGCGAGAGGGCTGCATCACCATCTAGATTAGTGCGCATGAGCGGTCATCCATTTTCCTGCAGGTGTTATCGAATATGATTAACCAAGGCTTCGTCATCTGAAAGCGGCAACCCCACAATCGATCCCTGACATTCAGGGCATCTTGCAACATCATCCTTTCGCGTCGGCAATGAGGTTGCAGTCCAGTAACAAGATTCACAAATCAGGAACAATCTTTTCTTTCGCTCAGCATTCTTGCCGGAAGAAAGACTAAGATAAGCTTCTGAGAAGGTTACAGCTTCCAGCATCCCAATACGTATACTACGCAATAGTATTTAAATGTGAAAACGTAGTTTACGGACCGTCAATTAGCGAATGGTTAAATACAGCGGTAATCTTTCGATCAAAAACAATCCCGTATTGAAAAGAACTTGTATTGTCCAAGATGCGGCGCGCGAACGGGGCCGGCAGATGCATATTTTCGCTTATTTTGTGTAGGATAACATCACAAAGCCGGATGCGACTCTCCTGGAATATCACACGTCATATTTTTGATTGAATATTCAATAAATAATAATAATGAAAAAAGAAAAAGGCATTGCTGCCTCAATCTAGCTTACGACGTTACTGCGTTCACACCAAGCGACAGCCCTAAGTTGCTTACAGGACATGCAGAGTCTGGGTTGATAACAAAGCCTGTTATCACATCAACATTGCTTGGGACATTCGAGCTTGCAGTTTGTACTTTCATCGTATTTCCTTGGATTGAAATTCCCGAAGTCGGGGTTGAATCAATTGATGAGAGACAGAAGTCGCTATCCGCCGTTCCTCCGACAAGCGTACCAGTGTGTGCGTGCCATGCATCAGGGTTCTGGTGCGAGTCTCTTCCTATAGCTGGGTGTATGGTCGTGAAAAAGCCTTTCCCGGTGCTCGAATCGGCCCATGCAAAGCCCACGACTGCGTTTGAAGTTACAAAGTCATCGGGGAACCTCTGAATATCGTCTGCTGTGGTTATAGTCAATGTTGCTGTGTTTGAATTTTTTTGTTCCACAGATCCATCCGTTTTTTGAGCCCAAGCTGGTCCAGCTACAGATGCTGTTGCAAATTGTGCTGTTATAAGGACAGTTGCGACAAGAGCCGCTGCAACCATTCCTCCAATGTACATAGAATTCATTGTGTTGAGGACTGTGCCGTCGGATTTATTTTTTGTGTCCATTAGTCCGCATATGTCAGTGCGATAAATGCAAGTCTAATCTTTTGAACTCCAATAAAATGCAATTCTATGGTCAAAATTGCACAATGGCTTCAAAGCCAAAGCCAATTCGAGGTTGGATGCGTTACAGACAGGCCTATACGCATTTGACACTAGAAACCTCGACGTAGCTGCGAGTTCAGGGACTTCTTCTGATCAGCGAGATGAAATACGTGACATCGCTCAAACCTGGCGAGATCAGCTCTCTTCATGACAGAACGTCCGAAGGTGGGAGTTGTAAGAATCAATAGCAAGCTTTTTGCATACGGACACCTACTGAATACAATGTTCTCTGAAAAAGAAAAGGAGTATATCAAGAACCAGCGACTTGCTCGAATCGCCACTGTGTCTCCGGAAAACCTGCAACCAGATGTTGTGCCCGTGGGCTTTGATTTTGATGGCCAAAATTTCTACGTAGGCGGCAAGGACTTGCTCAATAGTACCAAATACAAGAATGTGATAAAGAACGGCAAGGTTGGAATGGCAATTGACGACATAAAACCCGGAGAATCTTGGGAACCGCGCGGCGTGAAGGTATATGGCACTGCAGATATGACAAGCGATCACGATGGATACTTGGGACGCACGTCATACCTCAAGATAACGCCCAGGAAGAAGTGGAGTTGGGGAATAGAAGCACCTGTATTCGTTGACGGCAAATTCATGGTAAACAGGAAAAGCGCTGCATAGTGGACACCGACCTTGTTGGACTGTTGGCGGTCAGCATAGCCTTCAGCGCAATCGCAATTATAGAAGGTTTGATAGTGTCTCCGATATTCTATTCGATTGCGGGGATAATTCTTGCCATGCTTGGGTACCTTATAATATCTGACAGACGGAGCCAGAAGAAGCCTGGGGAACCGCCTCAACGACAAAAAGAGTAGAGTGGCCCTTTTATCATAGTCTGGTGTTATATCTTATGTAAAAGCCTTCCATGGTTACAACAACCCCGAAGAAGCTCGGATTTGACGTCTGTCAATTCTGCGGCAAGGAGTTTGAAACCGAAGAAACTCTAGCCTTGCATGTTCAATATGAACACCTTGATGATGAGCCCAACAGAAAGCTAAAGGGATAGGATGCTCATGTTTCGGGTGGAGCGCGCTTCCAAAACTTCTTATCAAAGCAGGACTTCCTTTCTTGATCTTGAAAACACACGTATTATCATGATTCATAACATGCCAGTCTCGCCCCAAAGAATTACCAGTGTCTGCACAACTACCATCATTACGCAATCTTTCACAAAATCACAAAGGACTTAATAATGGTGAATACTAGTATTTTACTAATGAATAGAGAGAGAATTTTATTACATGGAAAACTTCTTTTAGATAATTTACTGGGAGCAGAAGCATAATGGTCGATACAAGCACCATTATTGGAATTGCAGTCACAGTCCTCGTGTTAGGCATTATTGGATTTGTTGTCTATCGCCGGATAATTCAGGTCAGGAATTATGGAAAGAAAATCTACCCCGGGCGGAAATCCACCCCTGAGGGCGAGCCTCTTGAGGACCCGCGTTCCTATTCTGCAGGCAGGGGATTTCCAAAGAGGATGACAAGGATGATAATTCCTATCATCATAGCAGTTGTTGTGGTGTCAATTGTGCTTGCATCAGGTATCAAGATAGTCGAAGCAGGCAATAGAGGGGTATTGCTGCAGTTTGGAGCCGTCGATACAAGCCGGTCACTGCCTGAAGGCCTCCATCTTGTGACGCCATTTAGAGACGACGTCATCCAGGTCGAAACAAGAACGCAAAAGACTGTCGAAAATGCTGCTTCCGCGTCCAAGGACCTGCAGGATGTCAGAACAGAAGTTGCACTAAACTATCATGTGAGCCCAGACAACGCGCAAATACTTTATCAGCAATTGGGCTTTGAATATTCCGTCAGAGTGATCAGCCCAGCTATCCAGGAATCAGTAAAGCAGGTCACAGCCAGATTCAACGCCGAAGAATTGATCACAAAAAGGGAAACGGTGAAAACAGAGATTGAGCTGCAGATAAAGCAGAGACTGGCAAACTACAACGTCATCGTTGAAACTATTTCCATCACTGAATTCAAGTTCTCTGATCAGTTTACCCGTGCTGTCGAGGCCAAGGTAGAGGCAGAACAGAGGGCGCTACAGGCCAGCAACGATCTTCGAAGGATCGAGATCGAAGCCCAGCAGGTAGAAGCAAAAGCAATCGGCGATCAGAAGGCAAACATAGCCCGCGCGGAGGGCCTGAGGCAGGCAAACATTCTAGAGGCTGAGGGTGAAGCCGCGGCAATCAAGATAATTGACGAGCAGCTAAGGAATAACCCGAACTATCTGGAATGGCTCAAGACGCAGAGATGGGATGGCAAGCTTCCACTTGTGATAGGAGAAGGGGGAACTCCTTTCATACAGATACCTACTGAAGGGGAACAACAACCAAACTAGAACAAACCAGGGATCCGTGGGGTTCAACAGGCATATCACGGATCCAAATCTTGCAACCGCGGGGCTAAATATGCATGGATCGGTGGATCTTGGGAAAGAATCGCAGGTTCCCCAGCTGCATTCCCTTCCTCATTCATTCTAGGCACAATGAACAACGATGAGGCAAGTGTTTTGGCGGGACATAAGCAGGATTTTACGAGATTCCATGCTTTACCACCCTTCCACTTCAAGCCCCGGCACGCGCTCAAAGTGCTTCTTGTTCTTCGTTACAAGGGCCTGCTTGTTTGAAAGGGCTATGCTGGCGATAAAGAGGTCCAGTTCTCCTATGTAATTGGACTTTAATTTTTCTGCAAACGCTCCCCATAATTTTGCAGATTCATAGTCAAGCTTCAGTACAGAGAATCTACTGAGAATCTTCTCTATTCTTCTGATGGCACGATCCCTGTTGCGTGAGCCATGGGCGCCACGATAGAGCTCTGCCACGTTGATGGCCGTTGTGTAGACGGGCTCACCCCTTCCTTCCAGCTCGTCTAGTTTTGCAAGGGCGGCGGCATTGCCTCTATCGAGGTCGGCGATAAAATCCGAGTCAGCACATACCATTAGAGTTCAACCTTTCTTGTCTTGAAATTCTTGCGGAGTTCACGGCTTGCCCCCTCTATTGCATCTGCCAGCTCAGGGTCCGGGCCAAGCTCCATAAAGACCGCTTTAATGGCGGCCGGGTTGCCCCTTTGAAATTTGCGCAGTATTACATCGGAGAAAGATTCGCCTTCCTTCTTCTCGGCCTTTAGCACCTTATATGCTCCTTCAGTTATCGTAATGGTAATTGTAGCCATGTCCGAATATACAATGCACTTACATGCACTTAAACTTTAAAACCCTGCCAAAACCCGGAACAGAAGGAAATTTCCAACGGTAAGTTTGCAGTACATCTTAGCAAAGGAATTTAGAATGTTGAAATCCTTAATGAAAAAGACTGTGTACGTGTAAAGCCTAGAGGTTGGATAGATAAACAGGTTTGGAAGGAAATCGCTGATATTGTTAAGCTACATCAATTTGCATGGCTGTCTAATCGCAAGGATAGTTGCTGGATAAAGGAAGATGCAAGGTTAACAGCTAGTCAACGTTACCATCTTCAGTTGGCTTGATGTTTCTAAAATTAAGGTATAAAGCTATGTCGTATGCTATCTTTAATGCCCCGCCTACGACAAAAGGGGCTGATAGTGCTGGCAATGCCTGTAGTATAAAGCCAGTTAATGATGGCGATACTGCCTGAGAAATATTCCTTGATGTGTTGGTGATTCCTACGGCAGGTGTCCTTTCCACTTCGCTTACGACAGCAACAATGTATGATTGCCTTGTGGGTACGTCCATTTGCGACAGAGCCATTCTTGTCAAGTAAAATGCAATTGCCAGAGGCAGTGAAGGAGCAAAGCCTACAAGAATGAGCAAAACATTGGACGGTATGTGAGTAAAGACCATCGTATTTACAAGACCTATCCTATCTGCAATCTTGGCCGCTGCAAGAAACGAAAATGCTGTTAATACGCCTGCCACTGAAAAAATGACTGACAGGGCAGCTAAATCAACACCGAACTTGGTAAAGAACCAGAATGAAACGATACTTTGAATTACAAAGCCGCCTGCAAAAGAATCTACTGCAAACAAACCTGACAGCCTACCGACAATCTTCTTTGATTGAGGCGATAATGTCTGCGTAACAGGCTTTACAATATTTCCAGATACTTCAATCTGCTTTGACAGCATGAAGTAGATAGCTATTACACCGATTCCGAGAATACTATACAACAAGAATAGTGGTTTAATTGACTCAGCTTGATCCATGCCATCATATTGTTCTTGAAGGACAGCAGGCAAGCCTGAAAGAAGGATGCCAGCTGACATTGCAAAAGTTCCAGCCATATTGTAAAGGGCGAATATTGTGTTTCTCTTTCTGCTATCCTTAACAGTCTGCGGCAGCAATGCTTGCTCTATTGAAAGAAATGCCCCCGTCTCAGAGCCAGTAACATTGATTGTACCTATAAGAGCAGCAGCTATCAAAGCAAAGTAATTGTCTGTAGCTAGAAATATTGCTCCTGCAATAGACATTAATGCGCCGTAAATTATCAGGGTTTTGCGTCTGCCTATCCTGTCTGCATAAAAGCTGGCAATCAGCGTGAAAATTACACTATTAACGAGTGTAGCAGTAAGGAGAACGCCGATTAGAATATCGTTGAATCCAAGTAGTTTTAGATATATCGCCAGAACTATACTGAGAAAGCCGTAAGCAAAGGTTCTGATGATTCTGGCAGATAGAATAAGCTTGCCATCAGTTGAGAGCCAGTCTATTAGCAAAGCAGTCTTTCACATGTTAAATGTTCTCGTTATAATACTAATGTCTGCTTGATACTGCTGCCTTCTTGTCCTCTTGGCAATGTATAATTCATTGTTAAAATGACTTTTCCCACGCTTGTTATTCACCAAAAGCGTTACATAACTTGTTGCATATACCATTGCACCTGGTCTGACTGGATCTTGTTATGCAACAAAATAACAGTTTAATTCTTTTTTCAACTTGCTATTTCTGCAGGTGAATAGCTGCGAGCATCAGCCTGAATGTTCAATTGGGAGCCATCGTGATCCCGTGATTCATAGAGTGCAGACTATTTTGTGACACAGTTCGCCTGAATTGCGACATATTTTATGCACGTTTTGAAGCATCATACTCCAAACTTTAGAATTTTTGGAACGCGTTGTTCAAGCTAGAAGCTACTGACTTTCTATACAAAACTTCTATGGGACAAATCCTTAAATTGAGAGAGGCCGTCATGATTGATGGGAACTCGGTGATTCTACCTTTACTCTGCCAGAGATAGATAAGCCTAAAGCTCACAAAAAGGCCAAGTTCGCCATTCTCGCTATTTGGTTTGTATTGCTCGTAGGTATACGTCTTCTTATGGGGTTACTGCCAACTGCGAGTTGGATAGGAACAGTCGGAGCCGTAGCAATTGCGCTTGTGATCTTCTATTTCGCAATGAAGCATCCACCATTTTCCAGATATTCAAAGATTGTAAATTCAGTATTGCAGGATTGGTACAGCAAGAAATTCATCATGCCCGCGCTAGTATTCTCTATGGTAGTCCTAGCGGGACTGATGCTTTTGGCGGAAATTGGCTATGCCTTCCACTCTGACAAGCTTATTTCAGTCGATAGTCTTGAAAGCGTGAACTCTATCGCAACGGCCAGAAGAGAGTTTACCATGTCCATGCGATCACTCTTTGCCCAGGGGTACTCTGGGTTTGACGGCCTTGCCGTCCTCCTAGCAAGCATCGACAAGAGCCTAGATGGCCACTACATGAGGGCGGTCAGCTTTATACTTGCTGAGGATATTGAGATAATGGCGTTCATCCTGATAATGAAAAAGACAGGAGGGCAGATCTTTATCAAGAAGTGAACGATGCAATAACTTTATCAGGATCATTTCACGCCAACCAGACATAACGTTTTGTAGTCTCAAAGTTTCCTTCAATCTAGATGGGAAGGCAAAAGTATCCGGACTCGTCCCAATATTGTGCTACATCCCTCTGGGTCCATGTTTTTTCAGCTAGAATTGTGAAGCAGCAAAAGTAGTGATCTTGCAATAATCAATAACCATGTTATGCAGTACTCGAGCGGTTTTCATTTCAAACAGAGTTGCTAGATCATTTCTTGCTGGCAGAATTAGCTGATATTTGCTCGGGCCCCACTTGCACGGCCGATAGTTTTGGAACCGGTGGTTGCTTCTCGGAAGAACCTGCCGTCGACAGCATTTTTCGTTCACTTGCTGTAACAGATGGGGCTGGTTCCTCGTGTGGTTCTTTTCTGAAGGTCAATAAGGGCAAAACCATCCTAAATGTAGCACCGCCGCCGCTGTTGTTGAGAGCGGCGATAGTTCCGCCATGTGCTTCCACAATTCCCTTACAAATGAAAAGACCGAGGCCTGTACCATGCTCAGTCCCACTTGCTACGCTTTTTGTAGAAAACTTGGTAAAGAGTGTTGGGAATATTTCGTTTGGAATGCCAGGCCCAGTATCGCTTATAGAAATTTCAACGGCCTCGCCACCATCAATTATTGTTGCTCCAACATCAATAGATCCTTTTTTTGTGAATTTGATAGCGTTGACAATAATGTTCGTTAGGACCTGAGTAATCCTAGCCTTGTCGGCATGGATTACTATCTGCTCATTAGCAGCATCGTGGGTTTGACCACGAACGTTTCGAAGGAGTGGTTTGAAGTTCAAACTAACTTGATTGTTCAAGCTGGGTTTGCGCTCGTTTATAATTCCTGTTATCAATTCGTCCAAGTGGAACTTCTCCTTCATTAGAACTAGCCTGCGGCCATCAATTCTTGATACATCTAGAATATCATCTGTTAGTTGCTTTAACCTTCTGGCTTGAAGCGTAACTACTTGAAATGCCTGATCTTTTCCGATAACACCCCTTGCAGCCAGATCTGTGTAACTCAAGATAGGTTGAATCGGAGTACGAAGTTCATGTGAAGCAACACTGATAAATTCGTCTTTCATCTTGTCTTTCTCCTTCAGACCCTCTTTCATTCGACATATGTCACGTGCGAGTTCGCCGAGCTCGTCCTTTCTCTGCTCACCCTCCACCTTCGTATCAAAATTACCCTTTGCGATTTCTTTCACTGCAGATTTCATGCAGTCAATGGGGTTTGTAATGGATCTATAAATTAGAAAACCGACAGTCAATATTATCGCGACTGCGACTGATGTAGCAATAATGCTTGCTTCAATCGAATTGAGTTGATAGGTTATTCCTCCAACAACTATCAGAAGAAATGCGGATAGAGAAAACGACACCGCAAGCTTCCTATGAATAGTGAGTGTAAGCGCAGCCATGTTAGCTTTACTCTCGAGCAGACGTCAAGGGAGCATTCTCATTCCCATTCAGTTGCAATCCTAGGATTGCCCTGTCGTAGACTTCAGGACATACCAATGAATTGACACCACCTGGAGGGGACTGAAATGCTGTGGAGAATGGCAATAAATCTGAAGTGTTGTGGTTGGTGTTGGTGTAATAGGTACATGTATTCGCTAGCCTGTCCTGAGCGTTAGCAGAATTTTGAGGTTGCGGGACAAACTTATTCGATCCTTTTTCGACAACTGCGAAGAATTGATCGAATTCAAAGGGTTTATTGATAAGCTCGATCGCCTGGTCACTTGAGCTTTTGGCCAGTTCAGACGTTGGTATGTCGCCGCCATATGCTGTAGCAATGAGTATTCTTTGACTTGGCGATTTGGATCGGATCTCAACGGCTGCTTCCAGCCCATTTTTCTTTGGCATCCGGTAGTCCAAAATTACCAGGTCGAAGGGGCTGTCTCGGCTCATATCAGTATTATCGATATCGCCAAGTCGCTTGTTGAAGGCATCCAGACATTCCGCGCCGTCGCGTGTGATAATTACATCATGCTTTCTAGATTGGAGCACAAGCCGATATGCCTCTGCAATAAATTCTTCGTCTTCAGCTACCAGTATTTTCACAGTGGTGGACTTTGATAATTCGGCACAGTATAATTGTCATTGTATGTAGGAATGTCTATAGTTTTTCTTGGTTGAAACTCGATGATTTAATCATGATTTGCGTAAATTAGGATAAAAGAGATGGGCGAGAGAGGTACCTTCCGAATGTACAAAGTCGCTAGTTTTGTGCCAATGTCTACGCTCTCTCTGCTGAGCAATACAATAGTAGCCATTATGGTATCTCAAACGTAGTGATTTTGTAGAGCAGACGGCAGTAACTAATCTCAATTCACTTGTCTTCCAACCAAGGGCCAGCTTTGCGACTGAGAGAGACGCCAAACATGGCTATTTTCTATAGCTCTTGATTGTTGCAAGGGCCACATCGAGGTAATTTGGAAGCATCTATTGCTGGCTTGGCTTAGGCGGGCGTTCAGAGCCGCATGCCCGACACGAGCCCCGTATTTCCTCGAAGGGCTTGGCACAATTAGGACAAGCGTCGTAGATGAGATTTGCCATGACCGGATTTGATTCACTCGGTTCTGAGGGTTCATTGCGGTGTGTCAACCAGCCTTTTGTAAGCAGCGGATCATGTAAGTAATCTTGACAATACTTATATGAAAGTCCCCAAGTTTTCCGCTGTTCATTACCTCTCATGCGACTTGTGCGAAGGGGAATCAAGGTATTTAGAAGCATGGACGTATAACACTGGTGATTCTTTTATTGCTCTCATTCGCAAACATCGTGAGCAGGGAAAAAGTAAGTAAGTATGTACTCTAGCCCGATAAGGAAAGGCACGATAACCATTGCGTATATCTCATTCGCAATATCGTTTTCTTGTTTTCGAACCATCTACGGACTAAGCAAGCCCTGTCCCACCCCAACCCAGATCATATTATCTCCTCCTTCAGGGGCTACGGTTCTCATAGCACCATTACATGCCTTCATAGCGAGAGATCAGCTAGTTTTTACGAGTACGGCTGCACACAAGGCCAACTAGCTGAGCGACTCGGTCGCCAGTTTTTCTCTTTGTTGTTCAGCGTTACTGAAAAGATTAGTGATAAGATGCCACTAATGACGCGAAAACCGGATATAATGCACACATAGCTCACGCACGAGTTACTTTTGTATTATGGTCATGGAAACAGAATGGTCAGAAATTGAGATAGACTTGGCGGTAATTCGCGCAGCAATTCTCGGAGACTCGCTCTCCCGCATTATGAGGAAGACTGGAATTTCTGAAGTCGTGGTTCGGAAAAGCCTAACGAGATTGATTAGAGCAAAGAGAATACAATTAAACCGAAGAACTGGATATTATTTCGTAACAGAAGAAGGTGAGAAATCTTTGTCCAAGTTTGCTGAAGTTTGAGTTAAGCAGATCTCACTCCTCACTCTGCAAATGCATAATGGCAAAAAAATACACCACAGACGACCCGACTCTGAACGCGGGATCGAGTAAGCTATTCTATGCTTGTGATTTCTGAGAAGCAAATTAAGGATTATGTTATTGCTTGAATTTAGGAAGTTAACTTGGACATGACTTTGTTGTAAACTTTAACTGGTTTACCCTCAGCTAGTTTCTTTTAATGGTACCATAAGGTAGACTTATTTATCCCAAGCCTTTTTCTTCAAAATTATCACAATGAGCGTCGAACGCTAAGCGAAATTCCTTGATTAGTTGTCCGGAGTTGCTTACAGTACTAATATAATCCTTAGTACGTATTTCTTATCGTATTAATCCATATTCCTTACTGCCAGTCCGTACCCATAAGGGTGGGGACCTCTGGACCCGCATGCATCGATGTCTAATACGCTGATATATAGTACAACAATGTGCCCCCCCAAAGCGTACATAGTGTGAGATTGGTTATTGTAAGGCGTTAGCTGCTCTTGGGGTCAAATGTTACTGAACCCACGGCCAAGGGGGCATATGCAGCGTACCATATTGGGCACTGGAGGATTTAACACTTCACAGTTGGTGTACGAAACGGATGAATCAAAAAGAAGGAGGTTGATTGGGGATTCTGTCTTGTTATAATAAGCTGATTTTCGCATAATGACTATCGGTTCTTTTGTTGCCATAGCTTCAATAGCTTCTTTTCATCAACAGTGAAGAACTGCTTGTGCCATAACAATGAACTTGCGATTGCTAAATCCCCTACGTTATAGAGCGGATTCCATACCCAAATCATGTCTCCCAACCCATCCATTATCGCAAAATACGCAAACCCAGTATCCGCAACTATGAATAGGATGATTGCAATCACGATAAATGCCCAAGGCGTAAATGTCAATTGACCCTTTCTCAGCTGAATAAATGCAGCTGCCGCAGGAATGATCAAAAACATATCTGCAATCGGGTATGCTCCTCCGATGATGTATGACAAGACCCCGTCTTGAGTTGTAAGGTCAGCGGCTTGATACATGTAGAATAGGATATTTCCAAGAAGTACAAAGGCAACGGAAGACATTAGGACGACGGGAAGGACCATTGACTTCGATATTCCAAGAAAATGCTTCACAATCCCAAATAGAAAATAGAATAATGGGATGTAGCCTGCAAGCCAGAAGGCATCGGCAAGTGATGGGAAAGGAGTCTCTATTCCCTCTACCACCTCATAATACGCCCAAATAGTTTCGGCCATGAACCATAGAGCAAGCCCGACTCCCAATGAAGCGTACAACCGTGGAAACACCCCCTTCAATTTCTGTCGGTAGATGACGTGAAGGCAGAGCAAGAAAGCAGAGCCTGATATAGTTACTGCCAAGACATTTGAATAGATTGTTCTATCCCCGTTTATTGGTGCAAACACCGTAAATACACTGCATAAAATTGCACCCCCAATCAGACCAAGGAACATCTTTTTCCTAGATTGCATCAAGAGTTGGTGTTGTGAATCCTTAAGGGCTTTCTCTTCTTTCAATTTGTTGCAGTGACTCCATTTTCAGATACACTTCAATCAGCAATGCGGAGTGTTCAATATAATTAGCTCTTGCTCCAATACCCAAATCTTCAAGCGATTTTTTTGATCGCGCGCAGATCTCGTCGGTGATCTTCAAGAAAATGAAATCTGACCATTGGCCTAAGAAAAGAGTGACTACCTTGCAAAACTTTTCAATCTCAAACTGTTCCGAGGTGAATGAAACGCCTTCTCTATCAAGTTGAGATAGGATTGCCACCTTTGTGTTTTCTCCAAATGTCGATAATGAATCCACTACACACTGGAGACGGAAATCTTTCACGATTGTGACTGCATATACCAGTATTTCATAGGCTAGATGTAAGGATTATTACATACATTTTTCTCTCTCAAATACTGGGCACCTCTTGAACCGAAGCAGAAACTAATTTGCGAGATCGGAGCAGATAGCTAGTCGCCCTCTTGGTTAATCATATTACCTGCTAGATGCCAAGCCTTTTTCTTTCAGATTCCAACAACTACTGATGTTTCACAGCCTTCTTCATCTTCATCTTCATTGCCATTCCAATCTACATGCTGGCGCCATTGTTGTTCTAGGTCTGACATAATGGAAGGATTTGGGCTAAATGGGATCCAGGAGCTAGTCAATGTAACGAATATCTAGCAAGCACTCACCGTTGGCTATTTGTCTGATTGAAGAGCCCCGGCCCGCACGAGGGGTAGCAGGTAACAACAGACAGCCGGCCGGGGCCCCCTTTTTCTAGAACGCTGTAGCTGATTGAAATGAGACAGAAGTGGATAAGGCATTTGGCCAATTTCCTTCCATAAACACGCTGCTTCTCTCTTTTTTCTGGGTTGAATTGATAGTTTACGACACTATTTGGATTCTGTTTATCTTTGTGATGCCCTGATGAAATCCTAAACTAATTGTTCTTTTGATAGAGTGGGAAGTTCATTCGTTGAGGGTGTTAGCATTGTTCTGATTACCCTCTGTAAACTTATCGAGTATTGTGATAAAGAAAAGTCCATAACTGTATTGCTTACGCTGAGCCTTTCATCTTGTGTAACATGCAAAGCATACAATATGACGCCGGCTGCAGCTCTGAGGGAATCGAACTGGTATTTCTTGGGGACAAATTCTGTATGACCGCCAGTATCAGCTACCACAGGGATTAGACCTGCACTCATCGCTTCTACGGTCGATATTCCAAATGGTTCCCCACGTAATGGATGGAAATAAACCTTCGACTTTCTCATAAGCGATTCAAGTCTTGCTAATCCGACATTAGGTTCTATGGTAACGTAATCCGACACCTCAAAGGTCCTTACCATATTCATCAGTTTGTGATAATAATCGTTAGCAAAATAGTCATCATCCAAAAGACTCCCTGTGATTACCATGCCCTTTCCAATCCCGTTTTGTTTGAGTATGCTGGCCAGCTCGATGGCACCCTCCAGTTTCTTGCTGGGATGTATCCTAGATATTACCAGTATGTAATCACTTCTTTCAACAGAGAATAGTGCCGCTCTGCGAAATTCCTCTACGTTTACCGGGGGTGGAATGATTAATGGTAGCCAGTCGGTGGCAAGTTTATTACTTTCCAGTGTCATCAAAATAGCTTCTTTACTAAAATTAGAATTGGTGATTAGTAACGAGTTTCTTAGCATGAGCAGATAATGTTGTCGAAGGTTGTGCCAGAATTCACTTCGAGTTTGAGCATCGCCATTCACAATCTCCTTATCTACTAGGCCTAGATCAGCCAAATATCTCAAGTAGGACGAATCGCGAGAACTGATAGGCTCCATTGCAACGGGAAAGTGACAATAGGTGATGGTAGTACGTCGTGAAAATGAGGGAAGAAAATACGGAAGCACGTCTCCATGGGTGTTTATGACAATGTCGTAATTGCACTCTTTATCATTGGCATCTTGACTACCGGTTACGTGCATATTTGAGTCGTTATTGATACCGATTGGTAACTTGCCCAGCAAGTTTATTTTTTTAATTTGATTGAATAATCTGCCAACTCTTTCATCTCCAAAGGCGTTCTTGAGTCTTGAAATATCCGGCATTTTTGCTGTGGTAAGATCAACATCTATATCCATTTCAATAAGTGCATGAATCGTGCCTAGCGCTAGCTGCTCGGCCCCGCCACATGGATTTAAGTCTGTATGGATGACATTTGCTCTCATGCCCTCATCTCACCCTTTCATCCTGTATAATCTCTGATGGCCTCGTTGTATTCTTGGAAACTGATGCAATGAGATGATGGTGGATTTGCTAGTTTATTAGAGTTAGCTCAAGTTCTAAGCAAATAACCATTTTCAGGAGCATTATAGCCGCGCACCTCAGGTGGGTATCGCTTGCTTAGGCCGATTTGTCATGTACAGCGCTTAACCTCACATATTTTGCAAATCATGTTTGCATTGTTCAATGCTCTACCTGGGTCCATGTTGGGTGCGAAAAAGTTTTCCGGTTTTGGTAACAAAAGTGGTTTCATGAAGGATAATATTTCAGCTTCTCGATCAGCGGTTGTACCACGAATATGAGGAAAAACGCAGCAAAACGGATTACAAAGGAGATATCGGATGTAAAATAATGATGATTTCCAGCTGGAACGTCAAACGATCTGAGGCGCGTCGTTTAGGTCATGACGTCTTCTTTCCAAGCAGTAGAGTCGGATTGGTGCTAACAATGTGTCAACTTGGAATCTACTAACGCCGGAATATGCAAAACAATACTGTCTAGCCACGTCAAACCTACCGCCTGACAACTCAACGTACATTGACAAGCAAGCATAAAAGCTGGTCAGGTAGCCCTTGGATTAAAGAGTAATAGGAGCGTTGCAACCACCTGTCTGACAATTGGCATTCGTTTATCTCAAAAGCTGACTCTTTTTTGAGAAAAACGCAAGAGCATACTTTGCAAGGGGTAAGCCCTGGTGGGTACTACCGAGCAATATGGTGCAGGGATGCAGCCTATATCCTAAGAGACTGGTTTTTGTCGGGAAATGTCAGCGCGGCACTGCAGCAAGCATTTCTGATATGGTCGCATCAAATAGAGCCTGATAGAGAAATATTGGTTTATGGAAGGGGTTCGCCTGACATGAAATTCATGTCCGAAACGGTACAAGAACAGAAAGAAAGAGAATTTGCAGGAGCGCTTCCTACAACGATATATCAGGAAGGCTTCTCTGAAGTCTATGCCCAGAATCCTGACATTGATTCTAGTGCATTGATGATTTCAACAACTGCTTGGATCTTGGTAAAAGTTCTGAAAGATGGGCACTTTACATCGTCAATAATCAACGCATTGGAGCCTTCATCAGACTACTTGTACAACCCGGCATACAAGCTTGGGACTACAGACCCAGCAGGCATAGTTGATATTGTTGTTGACAAAATGTTGAAAGCAGTTGACTATCTTGCCCGACGCGATGTCGACAACGACGGGCTATTGGAGCAGAACCATAATGAAGATTGGATGGACACGGCGCTAAGAGCTGGAAAGATTGTCTACAGTCAGGCATGTTGGATACTTGCATTGAATGACCTATCCACGTTATTATCAAGAATGGGTAAGGATGGCGAGGCCCAAAGAACAAGGAAGATGGCAGTAAACGCAATTCAAGCAGTAGAGCAGAATCTTTGGTCTGAAGGGGATGGGTGTTACATAGACATGCAGCAGTCAAACTCCGTCGGCGGATCCTTTAGGATGCTAACTCAAGATGTTTCCATGTACCTAGTTGCGGTTACCGACCCCCCAGCGCTTGATACTCTCGGCGACAATAGAAATACAAGAAAGCATCAATTAGATTCAAGAAAAGCGACGGATAACGAGCTCATTTACAAAAGAGCCAATCACACGCTTGATGCCATCAGAAGCAGAGTATGGAAAGACAATTGGCCCCTTGTTACAGAAGTTGAGCTAAAGCATACTGGCCCGGGTACATTCAAACCTCATCACTATCATAACCAGACATTTTGGCCGTGGACGACGGGTATAGAGATGCTTGCTCGAGGCAGGTTTGGAAGAGTTGAAGAATGTGACATACTGCTTTCTGCTCTTGCCTCGGAGAACCATCTGCATAAGCATGCATTCTGCGAGTGGGTAAATCCAATTACTAATGAAGGGAATGGAGCATTTCCGTTCAGGACGGGAGTATCAGCGGTTAGGATCGCTATTTCAGACATTCTAGAAAAGCTAGGACCGAAACCAGAGTTTACTACTGCTGAAAACTAATCAAGGAAATTGCTGGTCAGGTACGAAAAGAAATCCGAGAACTACCTTGGGCTGGTGCAGTTGGCTTGTTGCATGATTGTATACAGGAGGTTATTACTGGGATAGGCTCTAAGTGCTGAGGCTTGCTGTGGCAGTGTCACAGTGGATAGTATAACTACTATAGCTGCTCCGAAAACGGATGGCATGACGGATTTTCGCCGTCTCATCGAAAAGCCAGGTCAGGATTCTCGATTACTTTGGGACACTAGGGAGCACGATTACGTGCATGCATGAAGTATTGTCGGCCGGTAACGTAGATCGGTTACGTAGATCGGTTACGAGCAGGGGCACCAAAACGCGCAACCGGGTTTCTTGTCCAGCCGTTCTAGTAATTTCAATCGATAGAGTTCGCCGAGTTGATTCCTGATTGCGAATAGCCGCTCCCGGATTCGCTACTATGCTATTTAGTCGCCGCTTCTCGTTACTCTTTGTTCCTAGTTTGGCTACTGCGCCCATGACGTAAGTAGCGAATTTTTATAGTACACAAATTAACCCCTTCTATGTCCCTAGGCCCTGAAGATCGGGGTGTGCTGGAGAAAATTATCGATGGCGCCATTATGGAGATCCCTACACAGATGCTGGCGTTCCGCGATCCTAGAATCATGGAACTAATGGCTATCAAAGAACAAAATGATCTGATAATAGGGATGGCACTTGGGTACATTGTCGGAAGGTTCCTTACCTACTTTTTTGCAAACCATATCAGAGTTGCCACCTTTGAGGAACTACTCGAAGTATATCAAGTTGTGCTCAAACGATCTGCAGAGCTCAGAAGCGCCATGTTCAAACCAGAATAGATCGTATTATACTGATTCGTCTTTGAACAAGAACTAACATGTTGATGTAGGCCTGGGCCTACATTCAGACAAAACATGGCGCTACCGCAAGCTGCGAGGTGGGGGTGATCTTTCTTTCTTTTCGCTTTCTTTCTTGTTCTCCATTAATGACTTGGCCGTTGATTTAAGGCAAACACAAAGGAATTACGCATTCGACGACGATAGAAGTGTAAACACAATGACATAATATTATCTATATCTCAAGGATCCCAAACTAGGGACCTGAGAGACAATGAAAGCCATCTGCAATAGTTGTAAATTTCAGGTATCAGGATCAGACCGTGAAGAGCTAGATGATAATTTCAGGAACCACTCCATGACATTTGGACACCCAGGATTCTGCATAGTTGATTATGACTAGAACTGCGGAAAACTGGGAATTATTGAAGGAATAACACAATCAGGCAGCTCTTACCTGGTGACCGGTATCGATTTGATGTCGCAATGCCCCCGATGAATCTACAAACACTGCTTGACAGACCGAGCAAATGTATTTTCGTGGAGAAGGGTCGCCGTTATCTTGGGCTGCTGACATTGAGAATGCGTTTTCCCTAAAGTTGCATATTAACATGTTCCAGAATATTTCTATAATAGTAGAGTGTTGGATTTTATTTGAAGATGGAATCGAAACCCTCGCTTGTGGTTGCGTGCTAGAGTGAGATGGCAAATGTCTAGAACTTGGTCCGCGAAAGTAAATTCGTCATGATTTTAGTCCTGCTCTTGCAGCTCTTTTGAAGCATTCTTTAGCGGCCTTTTTGTTGCCTTCTCGATTATAGAGCACTCCCATATTCTCCCAAGCCCTCGCGTGCCCCGGCATCAATTCAGTCGCTCGTTGACAGCAAATCATCGCTTCTTTCAGCCTGCCAAGGTGAGTAAGGATAGCACCTTTATTATTCCAGGCTTCTGGGTCGGTTGGGTTTAGTTCCACGGCCTTCTCAAAGCACAACAGTGTTGTTTCGTCGTACTTGCCAATTTTTGTTAGACTCGTTCCATAATTATACCAAGCGTGGGCATTGTTTGGATTCAGATTCACGGCCTTTTGAAAGCACAAAAGAGCTTCTAGATAATACCCCTTTCTTGCTAGGTTAATTCCTTTTACATTCAGTACCTCTGAATCTAGGGAATCAGTTTCTTCCTC
>Ga0209431_10000760_pt1 | contig 26877 bp, 24 predicted proteins | sample RifCSP13_3_FD_184021 | JGI IMG/M metagenome (GOLD analysis project Ga0209431, IMG submission 184021) | Soil microbial communities from Rifle, Colorado - Rifle CSP2_sed 13_3 (SPAdes) (version 2) | ecosystem: Environmental > Terrestrial > Deep subsurface > Rock core/Sediment | place: Rifle...
AGGGCGTGATGGACTGCCATCTGAAAAGCGGCGTGAAGCCTGAGAAGTGCGTTGTCGTCTATAACGGCATAGACGCCTCGTCCAGCCCGGCTATTCCGCCTGAAGAGGTGAGGAGAAGGCTCGGGGTAGACGAGGGCACGCTTGTTATCGGCACGGTCTGCTCTCTCGTAAAAAGAAAGAGGGTATCTATGCTGCTCGAAGCCGCGGCCGCGTTAAAGGACAGGGCGGATATCCGCATTGTCGTGGTCGGTGAGGGGCCTGAGGCGGAGCCGCTCAGGAGAAAGGCCGAGGAGTTTGGCATAAGCGGACAGGTAGTCTTCACCGGCTTTTCATCCGACGCGCTCTCTTATATAAACGCCTTCGACATTTTTGTCCTGCCCTCTGGCAACGAGGGGCTCCCGAGGGTAATACTCGAAGCCATGCTGATGGGCAAGCCCGTAGCTGCCTTTGACATAGTCGGCCCTGACGAGCTGGTCGAGGACAACAGGACAGGCTTTCTGGCACCCGACGGAAACCTGGGTGCGTTGACAGAGAAGATATCCGTCCTTGTCGGGTCGCCTGAGCTGAGGCTGGAATTCGGCGCAAGGGCAAGGGAGCGCGTAATGAAGAATTTTTCAATCGAAAGTTATGTAAAGGGAGTGGAGGACGCGCTCGGATGAAGATACTGGTAGCTACCCCTGATTTTCCACTATGGGACGGGGGCATCTCGACAATGGCATATGAGGTGGCCTCCGGCTTCAAGAGGCTCGGCCATGAAGTGGGCGTGATGACGCCGCTTCAGTCGCGCGGGGGAGATTGCCTTGAGTTCGACGCTGCGCTTCCATTCAGGGTCTTCAGGATAAGGAACATCAAGGACCATTTCCTGAAGAGCGTTTACCACGACTTCAAGATGGGCCAGCTCATGAGGAACCACGGCTTTGACATCGTGCTGGCCCAGTCGTGGTATCCCTCCGGCATAGCCGCCTGCAAGGCCGCCAAAAAATACGGCGTGCGGTTCGCGGTGACCGTCTCCGGCAACGAGATATTGAACGCGAGGCTCTCTACTCCCTTCTGGCGCAAAAAGATGCTCGAGGTCTTCGAGAAAGCGGAGCATATCTTCTGCATAAGCTCCTTCACAAAAAAGAAACTAATGGCGGTCACGGATGGGCTCGGCGGCATAGAGGAGAAGGCGACTGTCGTTAACCTCGGGGTCGACTACAGGCTCTTTTCGCCTTCTCCTCGCGACGGGAAGATGGCCGAGAGGCTCGGGGTCGGCTCTTCAAAGGTGATGCTTACTCTGTCCCGGCTTGTGGAGCGCAAGGGGCAGGACATGGTCATAAGGGCCCTGCCAGAGATAAAAAAGCGCGTGCCCGATGTAAAATATCTGATATGCGGCAAAGGCGGCTACGAGGCTCGGCTAAGGGAGATAGCTCACGAGGCTGGCGTCGAGGCAGATGTCATATTCGCGGGATATGTGCCTGACGAGGAGAGACAAGCCTACTACAACCTCGCAGACCTCTACATAATGCCGAGCAGGGAGATAGCGGACAAGGGCGACGTCGAGGGCTTCGGCATAACCTACCTCGAGGCCAACGCCTGCGAAAAGCCGGTCATAGGCGGCAGGTCGGGCGGCGTGGGAGAGGCAATAATCGACAACGAGACCGGCTTATTGGTAGACCCGTCCGATACAGGCGATATTGCCAGGGCGTGCATCGCGCTCCTGACCGACAGCGTCTTGTCAGCAAGGCTTGGCAAGGCCGGTAGAGAGCGCATCATAAGGGAGTTCAACTGGGACCACGGCTGCCGTCAGATGAATTCGGTTATTTCGACAGGATCTGGCGCTCTGTGCCGGCCTGAAAGGTGTCCCTGATGTTAGCCAGACTCGACAGTTTGATCGACAGATACAGCCTGATAACCGTCTTTCTCGGGGTATTCCTTTTTATGCAGCCATTCCTGCGCCATGCCGGGGTCAGGAACACGGCCTTCGGACTGCTTGTCCTCTGCCTGATAGTTAAAGTAGTTAATGGAAAGTTCCTTGTGGATTTGAAAGACAGGACCGTGCAGGCCTTCCTGGCCCTTTCCGCGGCGATATTCCTCAGCGCAGTCCTGAGCCCGTATCCGTCCGAGAGCTTCCATGCCATAAGGAAGAATTTCCTTTATCAGGCGGTCGTCTTCTTTGCGATAATAACGCAGTACAGGGATTTGAAGGGGGTGCGGCCGGTCCTCTTATTCATGCTTGCCGGCTTCGCTGCGGTTACGGCCAAAGTGGTCGTTCTGAGCGATCTCTCGCAGCTCCTGAGCTGGCTTCGCGAGACCGAGGGCGGGAACGCGCTCCTGCGCGGCTATTCGAGCTTCGCTACTTTTTTCATTCCGCTTGCGGCAGCCTATTTGTACTCCTTCAGGGAAAAGCGGCCGCTGACCATTTTGATAGTCTTCTTTATCGCCCTCGAGATCGTGCTCTCGGTCTTGAACAATCACAGGGCGCAGGTCGCAGCTTTTCTGGCCGGGCTATTTTTCATGACGCTGGCCGCGAGGCGGTTCAAGGTCCTGCTGGCCGGAGCCGCGGCGCTCGCCATTGCAGTATCCGTGCTTCTTGCAATGAAGCCTGACATGCTTGAGAGGTATGAGACTATACTTTCTCCAAAGACCTACGTGACGAACACCAACGACGGCATGAACGGCAGGCTTGGGATCTGGAAGGGCGCCGTCGACATGATAGAGGACAGGCCTGTCCTGGGCTGGGGCTATGGCTGGAAGAAGATACATTATGTGGCCAGGGACAACGGCTATATGGAAAAATGGGACAAGGAGAGCTATACGTATTATTATTTCGGGCTGGGCTACGGAAGGGTGAACCCGCACAATCTATTCCTGCAGCTCCTTTTTGAGGTCGGCGTAATCGGGCTTGCCGCCTTCCTCGCCTTCTGGGGCACTGTCGCGGCAAAGGCTGTTTCTTTAAGACGGGAAAGAGGCAGCGCGCCTCTATTTTTAAAATACTCTGTCATCGGTGTGCTGGTCTCTTACTTCATAGTTACCCTGGCGAACAGCTTCTGGACCGAAGGTTACGGCAACCTGATGACAGCCTTTGCCGCCATCTGCGTCGTGCTCCATAAAGAGGGAAGAGAAGATCGTCTCTCCGGGGGAGTTTCCAATTGAATTCTTTTCAGAAGATCTGTCTTGTAAGAAGGGATAATATAGGCGACCTGGTCTGCACCACTTCCGCGATAAAGCTCCTGCGCCGGCACTTTCCCCAGACAAGGATATTAGCCCTGGTCAATTCATATAATGCCGACGTATTGAAGGGCAACCCTGACCTGGACCGCGTGTACGTATACCACAAGAGCAGGCATTCCGGCGGGGCGCGCTTGCGCGCGGCGCTCTCCAATCTCAAGGTCTTCAGGGAGATAAGGGCAGAGCGCATTGACGCGGCCGTCGGCTGTTCGTCCGCATACTCGAAGAACCTTGCCTGGTATACCTTCCTTACAGGCGCAAGGCTGAGGATCGGGTATGTAAAGAAAAAGACCTCCCGCCCCTCGTTTTATAACGTTCCCCTTGCCCAGCCTGCGCCTGATGAGAACCTGCACGAAGTTGAGGCGTTGATAAAGCTGCTCGCCCCGTTGGGCGTTGAAGGTACGCCCCCGCCGCTGGATGTAAGGCCGGACCCGGCAGAGGTCAGGGGTGTCCTTGATTTTCTTGGAAAGGGAGGCTTCAAGGGCAAAGAGAAGCTGGTGGCCTTCCATATAAGCTCAAGAAAACCCCAGAACAGGTGGCCGAAGGAGAGCTTCAGGGAGCTTGCTCAAATGGTACAGGAAAGGTTCGGGGTCAGGCTGCTCCTGTTATGGTCGCCAGGCAATGAAGACAACCCATTTCATCCTGGCGACGACGGAAAGGCGGAATGGATACTCTCCAGGACAAAGCCCGGGCCTCTCGCTTACAGGACTACGAAGCTCGGCGAGCTCATTGCCGCGGTATCGGTATGCGACATGGTGGTCTGCTCTGACGGAGGGGCCATGCACATCGCGGCCGGGCTTGGCAAGCCCATACTTACGATCTGGGGCGCAACAGACCCCAGGAGATGGGCCCCATGGGGAGTGCCGTACAGGCTCCTGCAGAAAAGCAGGGTGGCTGCCGACGTAAGCGCCGCGGATGCCCTGGCGGGCTTCGAGGAACTTTTTAAAGACGTATTCCCGGGGGAAAGCTGCTCTCTATGAGGATAGGGCTTGTAAGGGCGCGCCATAGTTATTTTGGAGGGGCGGAGTCTTTTCTCACGAGGTTCATGGGCGGCCTTATCGAAAGCGGCCATGAGATAGACCTTTTCTCCAGCGGATGGGAGAAGATGGACGGCGTAACCTTGCATAAGGTGAGCGCGGGAGGCCCGAGGTTTTTAAGGCCTCTCTTCTTCGCGATAAACGCCGAAAGGGCGATAAAGAGAGCGCGGCCGGACATCGTCATAAGCCTTGAGCGCGCATGGTCGCAGGATATTTACAGGGCGGGCGACGGCTGCCACAGGGAATGGCTCATTCAAAAGGCGCGCTTTTCGCCTTGGTGGAAGAGGCTCTCCACCAGGCTCAACCCCCTTCATATCGTGCTCCTTTATCTTGAGAAGAGGCTCTTTGAGAGCAAGCGGCTCAAGAAGGTCGTCGCCAACTCAGAGATGGTCAAGGCAGACATACTGAGGCATTACCAGATCCCCCCTGAGAAGATAACTATCATAAGGAACGGCATAGACGCGGCCGCCTTTATCGGCGCAGGTCCAGACGGCAGGCTCAGGGCCGAGCTCGGAATCGATGAGGAAGCAGTCATGCTCCTTTTCGTTGGCTCCGGTTTTGAAAGAAAGGGGCTGATGCATGCCATAAGGGCGCTTCCCCATCTGAAGGGAAAAGGCGACATAAGGCTCGTGGCAGTCGGCAAGGGCAGGGCCGGAAGGTATGAAAAAGAGGCCGAGAGGCTCGGCGTCAGGAAAAATGTAGTATTCACAGGCCCGAGAAAGGACGTCGCCAGGTTCTATCAGGCCGCCGATATATTCATACTCCCCTCCATTTACGAGCCCTTCAGCAACGCCTGCCTTGAGGCGTTGTCTGCCGGGCTGCCGGTCGTTACCACCAGGGCAAACGGCTTCTCCGAGATACTCAAAGAGGGCGTTACCGGCGCCGTTATAGGCGACCCTTCCCGCAGCCATGAAGTCGCCGCCGCGGTCGGGGTATTTCTGGATAAGTCGTTGCGCACGCGGGCCAGGGAGGCGGCAAAAAAAGAGGCCGGGCAATATACGATAGACAATACGGTAAATGCCTTTATGAAGCTGGTGGAAGAGCTCTTGCCTGACCATGGTAAAGGACGCGCGTAGCGCCGGCGTCCAATGGTTGCCTGTGGAAAAGAGATATGTTATAACCGTTTGGATATTTCAAGGAGCAAAAAGGCCGCATGAAAAGATACCTAAGCTCGAAAAGGGCTCAGACACTTATAGAGAAGTTCAGGAGGGCGCGCATCCTCGTCATAGGCGACCTCATAATGGACCACTTCATCTGGGGCAAGGTGAGGAGGATCTCCCCTGAAGCGCCTGTGCCCGTCGTCGAGGTCACCTCTGAATCCATCATGCTCGGCGGCAGCGCCAACGTGGTGAACAATATCCACAGCCTGGGCGGCAAGTCGTTTGTAACAGGGGTGATAGGCAACGACGCCGACGGCCGCAAGCTCACCGCCGTACTCAAGGAAAAGGGCATACCCACCGAGGGCCTCATAGCGGACCACAAGAGGCCTACGACCGTAAAGACCCGTATAATAGCCCACAATCAGCAGGTCGTAAGGTTCGACCGCGAAAAGCGGGACAAGATAGACCCCGAGGCCACCTCAAAGGTAATAAAGTACATCAAGCGCGCGGTAAAGGGCGCGGATATCGTCATCGTATCTGACTACGCGAAGGGCCTCATCACGCAGTACCTCATGGATGAGATGAACTCGCTTTGCCTGACGCTGGGCAAGCCCGTCGCGGTCGACCCAAAGGTCGAACACTTCGACTATTACAAGAGGGTCACGATAGTGACTCCCAACAACCTTGAGGCGTCCCAGGCGTCGGGCGTGGAGATAGACAGCGAAGAGGCGCTCCACAGGGCCGGCGAGGTGCTCTTTGGCAGGCTCGGCTGCCAGGCCCTCCTTGTCACAAGGGGAGAGCAGGGGATGAGCCTCTTTGAGCCGAACAGCGAGACCCATATCCCGACTGTCGCCCAGGAGGTCTTTGACGTAAGCGGCGCGGGAGACACGGTCATTAGCACGCTCGCCCTCGCGCTGGCCGCAGGCGCGAGCTTCAGGGAGGCGGCGGTGCTCGCCAACTTCGCGGCAGGCGTGGTCGTCGGCAAGATAGGCACAGCTACGGTAACGCCGGAAGAGCTCTATAACGCGGTCATGGCCGGGCTCAAGGTCAGGCTGCCGCAATAGTTTCAGCGGGCAATTGGGATGGTATCTTGAGAGAACCTTTTTATAAAAAGGTTCTCTCAAACTCTCTCCAAAAATTTTCAGTTCTTCCCGTCCGGCCCCCCTGAGAACTTATGGGGGACCGGACGGGAACTAAAAGTCTTTGAAGGGGGTCTGGGGGAAACTTTCTACAGAAAGTTTCCCCCAGAATGCCTTCCAGTTGTCTGCCAAACCACTGAGGAAGTGACTACATGGCAAGATCCATGACAGGCTGGGGCAAGGGGGATTTCACCATTGGCGGGGACGTTTACGCGATAGAGGTCAAGACGCTCAACCACAGGTTCATCGATATCTCGATGCGCGCTCCCGAGAGGTTCTCGTCCATGGAGACGAGGATAAGAGACGAGATAAAGAAGCGCTTTTCAAGGGGCTCTTTTTCCGTGCATATAAACGCGGTCTCATCAGAGACCCCTCCCTTGAAGCTCAATGTGCCGATGGCGCGGCTTTACTTGGAAGCCGCCAAAGAGATCAAGGCAGAGCTTGGCGTAAAGGGCGAGATGGACCTCGGGACCATGCTGAGGCAGAAGGACATCTTTACATTTGAAAGAAAAGGCTCTGTAGCCGACGAGGATTGGGGGGCGGTAAGGGCCGGGTTGGATGCGGCCCTCGGCCAGGTGGAAGAGTGGAGGGCAAAAGAGGGCGAGGCGCTTATTGCAGACCTCCTTTCAAGGATGACGACGCTCGAAGGCCTGCTTTTCACCGTAGAAGTAAGGATACCTAAGATGGTCGAGGGCTACAGGGACAAGCTCAAGGCCGAGATGGAGAAGATACTCGCCGGAAAGGTCGAGGAATCGAGGATACTCCTCGAGGCCGCCCTCTTTGCCGAGAAGACCGACACTGCGGAAGAGGCGACGCGCTTGAAGAGCCATCTCGAGCTGTTCAGGACGCTGCTGGCTTCTACCGGCCCGGCCGGGAAGAAGCTCGATTTCCTCTGCCAGGAGCTTGGCAGGGAGATAAACACCATAGGCTCGAAGGCCAACGACATAAAGATAACCCAGACCGTCATCGACATGAAGGGCGAGGTGGAAAAGATAAGGGAGCAGGTCCAGAACGTAGAATGAGCGGGACAGCCTACATAGTCTCCGCGCCCTCAGGTGCGGGCAAGACGACCCTTTGCAAGATGGCGGCGAAGGAGTTCCCGGATATAAGGAACTCGATTTCATATACGACTCGCGCGCAGAGGCCCGGCGAGGTCAACGGCGTCGATTACTGGTTCGTGGACGACGCCGTATTCGACGGGATGGTCTCAAGGGGCGAGTTCCTCGAGTACGCGGACGTCTACGGAAAGAAGTACGGGACATCGAAAAAGGACCTCGACGCCATGCTGGAGAAGGGCATGAGCGTAATACTCGAGATAGATGTGCAGGGCGCGGCCAATGTGCGAAAAAGGATGGAAGGTGGCGTATTCATCTTCATTCTCCCGCCGTCGCTCAAGGCCGCCGAGGATAGGCTCACTGGCAGGGGCAAGGATACGCCCGGGGAGATAAAGAGGAGGCTTGGCATAGCTGCCGAGGAGATAAGAAAAGCCCCTGAGTACGACTATATCGTGGTCAACGACGACCTCGATAAGGCCTTTGAGACCTTCTCGTCGATAATAAGGGCTGAGAAGGCCAGGTCAGCGAGGGTAAAGGGCGCTCTGAAGGGGTTTTTCGGCGGTCTTATAGGGTAGATTCACGGGCAGTTGACATACTGGACCCGAATAAAGTATACTAATAGTCTTGTTCCGTATCTAAAGGAGGTCAGCATATATGGCAAGGATAACCGTAGAGGATTGCCTGAAGGAAGTTCCGAGCAGGTTCATGCTGGTCCATCTCGCGTCCCAGAGGGCGCGGGACCTTATAAAGGGCGCGCCTTCCACGGTCAAGACCGACAACAAGGCCGTAGTGACTGCCTTGAGGGAGATCGCAGCGGGCAAGGTCAGGATGGTGCCCAGGTCCAAGAAGAAAGAGCTTCACGACTGAACATTTTAGAATTGAAAAGGGGGGACGGCTTGGCCGTCCCCCCTTTTTTGTCTAAGGAAACCTCTGGTTAATTCATTATTCATCATTGCGAGCGTGTGAGCCGAAGCCGCGAGCGGAGCGTGGCGGTAAGCAATCTCGTCTTTAGGTAATCAAGCTCACCTTGAGATTGCTTCGTCGCTAAAGCTCCTCGCAATGACAGCAGAAACGAGAATCGATCAGAGAGCACCACTACTCTTCGCGCCCGCTGGATAGAGCCTCCGCATACAGACCGTCAGGCCGAAGGCTACGCCAAAGGCAATCATCAAACCCGTAAAGAAAAAACCCCATGTCTCCGGCCTTATTACGCCGAGGGCTATTATAAGTACCAGTACCGGCAAATCGAGAAAATGCGTAAAGGCAGGCAGGAACCTGCCCCTTTCCCTTTTGAGCTTCTCTTCAGACTGACCCGATACCAGCCTTTCGGAAGCAATCCTTTTGAGCCGCATGAAATAAATACGGGTTATCGTATTCCCTTCGATGAACTCCAGGGCAAAGAGGAGAATCATGCCTGCGAGCCAGGGTATGTCGAGGAATCCCCAGCCTCCGTAAAAAACAGTCGTCATCCACGCGCCTGAGACAAGCAGAAGCAGGGCGCCGGGGACGACGATGCCGTTATAGAACAGGGCTATGTTGCGCGTAGCCTCCGCAAAGAGGGCCGGGTCGTCCACCTGCCTTGACCGCAGGTCTGATAACCAGACGCCTATAAGGCCGCCGCCAATGAGGACGGTGCCGATGATATGGGCGAATTTCAGGATGCTGTAGGTCATAGGGGATCTCGATCAGCCTAATCCTGCTTCAGGATATCATGCCCCGGAAGCCTCCACCCGCTTACAAGCCTCTCGTCTATCCGCGGTACGGCTGACAGGAGTTTTTTCGTATAGTCGTTCTTCGGGTTTGAGAATATCTCGGCAGTGGGCGCCCTCTCGACTATCTTTCCGGCGTACATGACGGCTACCTCGTCGGCTATATACTCCACCACGCTGAGGTCATGTGTTATGAAGAGGAAGGAGAGGCCGAAGTCCCTCTGGATTGATTTCAGCAGGTTCAATATCTGCGCCTGGACGGACACGTCGAGTGCCGATACAGCCTCGTCGCAGACTATGAACTCCGGGTCGACCGCGAGCGCCCTGGCTATGCCTATCCTCTGGCGCTGCCCGCCGGAGAACTCGTGCGGGTAGCGCGCCATCATCTCCGGAGAGAGGCCCACGCGCTCCATTACGGAGGCGACCTTCTCGATGCGCTCTTCCCTTTTCATGCCCGGCCTTACTGCCTTGAGCCCTTCCTCTATGGTCTCCCTCACCGTAAGTCTGGGGTTCAAGGACGAGTACGGGTCCTGGAAGATTATCTGAAGGAGAGACCGGTGACTTTTAAGCTCCCGTTCCTTGAGACTTGAAAGGTCCCTGCCTTTGAATACAATCTCTCCCGCCGTCGGCCTTATGAGCTGGAGGATCGATTTGCCTGCCGTGGTCTTTCCGCAGCCCGACTCGCCGACAAGCGCGAGCGTAGAGCCCTTCTTCACGTCTATGTCTATGCCGTCGACCGCCTTCACAAAGCCGACTGTCCTCTTGAGCACGCCTTTCTTTATCGGATACCAGGTCTTGAGGCCCTTCACCTCAAGCAGCGCCTCTCTTTCAGCCGGAGGCACTGTTAATGGCGGCAAAATATCAGGTTCCTGCCTCAAAGGCCTTGAATGGGGCTGGCTCATGAAGGCCGCGTCATAGAGGTGGCAGGCTGCCTGATGGCCCGGCGCCCATTCCGTAAGGGGCGGTTCGATCATGGCGCAGCCCTCCATCTCCCTCGGACATCTGCCCGCAAAGTGGCAGCCCTTGGGGTATGATGTCGCAGGAGGCACTGTCCCGGCAATGGTGTCGAGGGCCTTGCCCCTCTTTTCGTGGCCGGGTATCGACCGAAGGAGCTTTACGGTGTATGGGTGCATGGGGTTCCTGAAGAGCGCCTTGCCGGGTGAGACCTCCACGAGCTTGCCCGCGTACATGACCCCGACGACATCCGCGTTCTGATAGACCAGGGCCATGTTGTGGGTTATAAGGAGGACCGCCGTGCCTGTCTGGGCCTTCATCTCGCGGATGAGCTTCAGTATCTCTTCCTGTATCGTCACATCGAGGGCCGTTGTCGGCTCGTCGGCAATGAGGAGGTCCGGCTTGCAGGCAAGGGCCATCGCTATCATCACCCTCTGGCGCTGGCCTCCTGAGAGGCGGTGCGGATACTCGTTGAAGAGGCGCTCAGGGTCAGGCAGCTGGACCTTATCGAGCATCTCTATTGCCGCCCTCTTCGCCTCTGTCCTGCTCTTGTCCTGGTGAAGGACTATCGCCTCCATGACCTGGTCGCCGATGGTGAATACCGGGTTCAGAGAGGTCATGGGCTCCTGGAATATCATCGATATCTTGTTGCCCCGTATCTCCCTCTTTTTTCTCTCATCAAGTGGCACTATGTCCGTGCCGTTCAGGATGACCTCGCCGCCCGCGATATATCCCGCAGGCTCAGGCACGAGCTGGATTATGGAGAGGGCGGTAATAGATTTGCCGGAGCCGGATTCGCCGACCAGGGCAAAGGTCCCCCCCTTGGGTATCTCGAAGGATACGCCGTCAACGGCCTTCGCGAGGCCGTTGGAGGTTTTGAAGTAGGTTTTGAGGTCTTTGACCTTTAATATAGGCGTCATAATTCCATAGAGGCTTGTCATTCATTAATCAGGCTGCTCAAAAAGCTCCATATGCGAGGCGTCGAGGAGCGACGATGACAACAAAGCAGATGGACTTTTTCAGCAGCCTGGTCAGTGCCAGCCCTTGCCGGTCCTTAATCTAGGATCGAGCGCGTCCCTAACCGCGTCCCCAAAAATGTTCGCGGGCAGCACGAGAGTGAACATGAATACGAACGCGGCAAAGAGGTTCCACCAGACAATGGGGTCCCTTGAAAGCTCGAGGCGCGCGGTGTTTATCATGTTGCCCCAGCTGCCCATCTGCGGGCCGACGCCTATGCCTATGTAGCTAAGTATCGCCTCGGCAAGCACGAGGCCGCTGAACTGGAGCACGAAGGTTATGAGCACGAGGTGCATGACATTTGGCACTATGTGCCTTGCTATTATGCCCGGCTTTGATACGCCGAATGCGCGCGAGGCCTGCACGTACTCGAGCTCCCTGAGTTTTAAGGTCTCGCCCCTGATGAGCCTGCACAGGTCTGTCCACGATGTTATGCCGAGTATCAACGCCAGCCAGAAGAGCCTCTCGTTCAAGACAAAGAAGCTCAAACTTATCTGCGATTGCGAAATAAGGCCGCCCTGGTAGCCGGAAGTCCCGAAGAGGAGCATGAACGCTACTATGAGCAGCACGCCGGGAATCGATGCGAGGGTCGTATAGATGTACTGCACGATGTCATCGATGAGACCGCCGTAATAGCCAGCTATGACGCCGAAGAATATCGCGAACGGGACCATTATAAGGGTCGTGCCGGCGCCGATGACAATGGCGGTCCTCACGCCCTTGATGGCCGAGAAAAGGACGTCATTTCCCACCTTGTCGGTGCCGAGCCAGTGCGCGCCGGGGTGCTTCATGGCCGGGTAATCGCGTACCGTCTCGCCGTTCGGAAGCTCTACGGATTCTTTGGTGAATAGATACCTGGCAAACGGGGCCGAATAGCTCTTTTCGGTATTTGTGCGCAAGTCTGATAACGCCCTGTCAAGGAGGCTCAGGGCCTGCGGGCTGTAGATTGCCTCTCCCTTTTCCGTAAGGGCATGCCTTCCGCTGTCGTCAAAGACCCTGTCCCTGTAGCGTACGCTGTCCAGGAGCGCTATCGAGAAATAGACGAAGAGCACGGCCATGCAGACGAGCGCGAGCCTGTTCGTCCTTATCCCGGCCCATGCCCGCGCGGCAATGCCTTCTCCCATCACCGAGAAAGCGAAATAGACTATCGCCGCGGCGAGGAAGTAAACTATCAGGTCTGTCGCGAGTATTACGGGCATATTCTGGTCTTAATTGCTCTGCTTTATTTCCTCTCCCCTTGGGGAGAGGAGTAAGGTGAGGGGGGCTTTAATTCGTGTCCCCCTCATCCCAATCTTCTCCCAAAAGGGGAGAAGGGGAGATGCTGAATCATTCCAGAATCATTCGAACCTTACCCTCGGGTCCACAAGGGTATAGCTTATGTCTGTGAGAATGAGCCCTATGATGTAGAGTATCGAACCGAGATATACCATTGAGCGCACTATGGCGAAGTCCTGCGACTGTATGGCGTCTATGGTGAAGTTGCCGAGCCCCGGTATCGCGAAGAAGGTCTCCATTATGAGGCTCCCGTAAAAGAGGAACGGTATGGAGACGACCACGTTCGTAAGTACCGGTATCATGGCGTTCTTAAGCGCGTGCTTGAATAGCACCCGTCCCTCCGTGAGGCCCTTTGCCCGCGCGGTCCTTATGTGGTCCTTGTTTATCTCTTCGAGGAATACCGTCCGGTAGAACCTTACGCCGACCCCGATAGAGGCTATGATGCCGATTATGACCGGCAGAACGAGGAACTTGGCCGCGTGGAGGCCCGTGTCGTAGCCTGATATGGGAAAGAGCCGCAATATCTTGCCCAGGATATACTGCCCGCCGATGATGTAGAAGAGGGTGGATACGGACATGAGGACGACGGCCAGCACCACTCCCCATATATCGATGTAGGTCGCCCGGTAGTAGGCGAGCATCATGGCCAGGAACAGGTTTATGACAAGCCCTGCCGTGAACATCGGGAGGCTGATGGCGAGGCTCGGCCACATGCGCGTCTTTATCTCCCGGCCGATGTCGATGTTGTTCCTGTCAGACCTGCCGAAGTCAAACCAGAGCAGAGGCACGGACTTCTGGAAGAAGATAGTCTCGGTTACCCGCTTTACGCCTTCCTCTTCCGTGTTCACGAAGCTGGGGAGGTTGTAGCCGTGGTCCCTCTTCCAGTTCTCGATGGCCGCGGGCGTGACGTTCTTCTCGCCGAGAATCTTCCTTGCCATGTCGTCCGGCTTGTTGACATAGAAAAAGAGCAGCGCCGTTAGGACATTCACGCCTATGATTATAGGAATGGCATAGAGTATGCGTCGAATTATGTATGAAAGCATATATTTTTCAGTGTGCGGCGCGAGAGTTTATTTCCTCTCCCTTTGGGGGAGAGGAGTAAGGTGAGGGGGGCTTTTAAACTTATATCCCCCTCACCCCTGCCCTCTCCCCATTGGGGAGAGGGGAAAAAGCAATATATGGCCGCCCAGCTTACCATGGGCTTTGTTAATCCTTTTTCCCCAGCCCGCGCTTGCGCCTCATGGTGATTATGGCCGGGAGCGATGATATGGCGAGTATTGCTATGGCAATAATGACCGGCCATACATTGGGCCTGTTCCACGCGTCCCTCCTGGCCTGCCTCTCCGAGGAGTCTATCTTTATGTACTTCATCGTGTTGTTCGCCATCGGGTTTGGCTTTACGTTCTCGACCCAGCCGTGCTGGAGAGAGAAGGCCACGGGGTGAAAGCCCCATACCCAGGGCGCGTCAGAGCGCGCAATCGCCGTCATCTCGTCTATTACCTTCTGGCGCTCAGGCCCGTTGTCCATGTTCTCCATCTGCTTGAAGAGCCTGTCGAACTCGGGGTTCGAGTAGTTGGCCGCGTTCTCTCCCTGGTGCGCCACCTTGCTGTTCGATCCCACGAGAAGGAAGAAGAAGTTCTCCGGGTCAGGGTAGTCCGCATTCCATCCCCATGAGAAGAACTGGAAGTTGCCCCCGAACATCTTCTCCTGGAAGCGGTTGTAGTCGGTCGTCCTGTTCTCGAGCTGTATGCCGAGGAGGGCGAATTTTTTAATGTACCAGTTTATCATGGCCGTCGAGTCGGCGCCCGTCCAGGGGTTGTCGAAGGTGATGACAAGGGGCCTGCCGTTCCTGTCCCTGCCGCCCGGATACCCGGCCTCGGCCAGAAGCCTTTTCGCCTCCTGGATGGTCTTCCTTACGGGCCGCCTCCTTGCCTCGTCCCAGTCATAGACGTATGGGTTTATGCCCTCTCTGCCTTCTTTATATCCGAAGATGTCCGGCGGCAGCGCGGACATCGCCGCCATGCCCCTGCCGTTATTGAATATCTCGATGTACTCTTCGTAATCGAGCGCAATGGAGATCGCCTGCCGGAGCTTCTGCTTCTCTGTGGAGTAGCCCCCGACGACATCGTCGAGCATGTTGAAGCCGGCGTAGTAGGTCGACGGCCTCACCGATGTCAGGAGCCTCATGCCGCGCTCGCTCATCTCTTCCGTGAGCCCGGGCTTGCCCGTGGTCGACATGGATACGGCCTGGTCAAAGCTGTCGGAGGTAATCCCTGAGTTGTCATAGTAGCCCTGAAGGAATTTGTTCCAGCGCGGGATGGCCTCCTTCTCGAGCTTGAAGACAATTTTTTCTATGAACGGGAGCTTCTGGCCCGCGTACCTCAAGAGGACTGCCTTCTCATCGGCATCTTCGCCCTCCTCGGGATAGGGCTCGAAATGAAAGTTATTGTTTTTGGCGAGCGCTATCTCCATGTTGGGATTGAAGGTCTCCATTACATACGGGCCGGTGCCCACAGGATACCTGTCGAGGGTGATATTCCTCCGGGCGAGCGCGCCCTGCTTGTAGAACTCCGCGGCCTCCCTGGGCATCGGAGAGAAGAACGGCATGGCCAGCCAGTAGACGAACTGCGGGTACTTGGTCTTGAGTATTATCCTGAATGTGTGGCTGTCGACCTTCTCGACTCCGGGGAGCGGGTGCCTACGGTAATCGAGTATTATGGGGTTTTGCTCCTCGTCCGCTGCCTGGTTATAGGCGAGGCCTGCGGCGGCCCTGCGCTTTGCCCTTATCTCATCGAGGTCCTTACGCAGAGCCTCCGAGTATTCCTTGAGGCCCAATATGTACTTCTCCAATATGGAGAGCACGGGGCTTTCGACCTGCGGGTCCGCAAGGCGCATTATCTGGTAGATGAAGTCGTCTGCCGCAAGCTCTCTCGTGCCCTTTATCTTGAAGTCCCCAGGCCCGCTTACGCCTGAGAGGCTACCGGGGTCAAGCCCGGAATAGAGCGGCTTCCCGTTCCTGTCCCTTGCAAAAGCCGGGTGCTCCTGGTACATGACGCCCTTCTTTACCTTCAGCTCATATACGGCCTTTGCCACGGCGCTTGCGGGCGCCCCCTGAGGCACTCGTTCGCCTCCAGTCCCGAAGTAGGCAGGCTCCGGAACATCTTCCACGGTAAGCGGTATCAGTGTGTACGGTTTTTTCAGGTAATGGTATTGCAGCGGCGGCTCATAGATCTGGGAGAGGAAATCATACTCATCCGAGCTGTAGGCGCGCGCCGGATCGAGGTGCTTTGGCGGCTCAAGAAAAGTGGTATAGAAGATATTGCTGCTACGCTCAAAAGGGCGGTACGGGTCATTGGGCGTGCAGCCGGCCAGCAGCGCAAAAGCAAAAAGCGAAAGGGCCAGGAGGGCTCTGTAGGCTCTGTTACCGATAGCTCGTCCCCTTGTAACCACGGGATTTAAAAATTCTGTTTAAAAGTATCATAGGTCACAGACCTGATCGTATAACCCCTTATAAAATAACGAAATTGACCAATTGACAAGTCTAACATACAGCCCACGGCAGGTCAAGTTCGCAGCCTCAAAACCGCGCAAAAACGCTAACTTGACTGGGCTTGACAACTGTCTTATAGTTATGTTAGTATTACATAATTTTCTGCCCCTTAGAGAGAGCATTGTAAAGGAAGGGTTTTATGACCAAGAAGGCTGGCGGCAACAATAATCACAGCAGTGACCTTGTTAACCTTATCGACATCGGTAAGGACAAGGGATTTCTCACTTACGATGAGATAAACGACGCGTTTCCGCAGGATAATTTCTCAGTGGAGGAGATGGACAACTTGCTTGAGACACTTGGAGATCTCGGGATCGACGTCGTTGATAGCGCTGAAAAAGGCTCTGCCTCTGAGACGGTTGAGGCGAGCGAGCCCAGGGAAGAGCTGGAGGTCGAAGAGGTTGAGCGCGTAGAGGATCCCGTCAGGATTTACATGAGGGAGATGGGCGCTGTGCCTCTCCTCAAGAGGGAAGAAGAGATCGTTTACGCCAAGAGGATAGAGGAGAGCAGGAACGAGCTCAGAAGGCTTACCCTCACGAGTCCCTTTGCCGTTATCGAAGTATTGAGGGTAGTGGGCCGCGTCAGGGCAGGCAAGTCCTCTTTGAGAGAACTCCTCGAGGAAGAGGCTGAAGAGGGGCAGCAGGAAGATGAAGCCTTAGCCGCTACCGACGAGGTTCTTACCAGGCTGGAGAGGCTCAAAAGAAGAAAGCCGGAGAGCGCCTATAAGCTCCTCAAGGATGTAAACCTGAGCAATGCGCTCATAAGGCGCATTGTAAAACGCATTGTCCGCCTTGAGCACTTCGTCGAGCGCGAGGAGTCCAAGAAGGGCGCCAGGAAGCAGGAGAGGGCAAAGCTCCGCATCAGGCGCATATTCAAGCGGCTTGAGATCAAGAGGACTGAGCTGAAGGAAGTTGCCCGCCAGGTAAAGGTCCACGATTTCAATATGTGGGAGGCCAAGCAGAGGCTGATTGAGGCCAACCTGAGGCTTGTCGTCTCGATAGCAAAGAGGTATGTGAACCTCGGTCTCAAGTTCTCGGACCTTATCCAGGAAGGCAACATCGGCCTCATGAAGGCCGTAGACAAGTTCGATTATAAAAAGGGCTACAAGTTCTCCACATACGCCACATGGTGGATACGGCAGGCTATCACGAGGTCCATCGCCGACCACGGCAGGACCATCAGGATACCTGTCCACATGATCGAGACGATCAACAGGCTCCTGCAGACCTCAAGGCAGCTTTTAAAGGAGCTTGGCCGCGAGCCGTATCCTGAAGAGATAGCCGAGAGGATGGACATCCCCATCCAGAAGGTCAGAAGGATACTGAGGCTCATGAAGCAGACGCTCTCCCTCGAGACGCCTATCGGAGACGACGAGGAGAGTTCGCTTGGAGACTTCATAGAGGACGAGAAATCCCCTTCGCCTGCCGATGCGGCCATAGAGAAGGACCTTTCTGACCAGACCAATTCCGTGCTGGAGACCCTTACGCCCAGGGAGGAGAAGGTGCTCCGCATGAGGTTCGGAATAGGCGAAAAGCAGGACTATACGCTCGAAGAGGTCGGCAAAGTATTGGGAGTGACCCGTGAGAGGGTGCGTCAGATAGAGGCCAAGGCAATAAGGCGTCTCAGGCATCCGACCAGGGCAAAGCTCCTGAAGGGCTTTAGCGAAGGATAAAAGCCCGGAAAAATAACGCAAGGGCTTGCAGCATCTGAAGCCGGTCACTTAAGCAGTTCATCGTAGAAAAGGACCCCTTGACAGAACAAGGGGTCCTTTTTTTTATTTATCAGGCTGCTGAAAAAGTCCCATCTGCTTTGTTATCTTCGGCGCTCGTCACTGCAGCGTACATGAAGAGTACGACTCGTTCCTCGCTCCCCGATTTAACCGGGGCCTCGCATCTGGAACTTTTTGAGCAGCCTTGACAAGAATCTAAAATCCGGGGGAGTATCCAATGACATCCCTTAAAAAAAGCCTGAGGGCGAAATTCACCCTCATCCTGCTCTTCGTAGGCATCCTGCCGCTCGCTGTTGCGAGCGCATTCTTCTACCATTCGGCAAAGGACTCCCTTTTCCAGAACGTCTTCAAGGAACTGAAGTGGAACCTCGAGGAGATCTCCGGCGTCGTCGAAGGGTATTTCGCGGAGACCGGAAAGGACATCCTTACCGCTTCGAGGAACACGGCTTTTCCGATGTATTACCTCGATCCCCCGAGAAAGCAGTACTGGCTCAAGGAGCAGCACAAGACCCTTCAATACCTGAGGGGCATATACCCGGACATGCTCGATGAGGCCTGCTTCATAGACGCGAGCGGAAAAGAGGTGTCGAGGATAGTATTCGATCAGCTCGCGCATGAGCACGACCTCTCATCCGACGAGGCCAGGAACCGGTTTTTCCAGGAGGCGTTCAAGCTCTCCGAAGGCCAGGTATATCAGGGCCGCCCGGTGATCTCGCAGGACACGCACAGGTGGGTACTCCCCAATGCGACTCCGATAGCGGTAAACGGCAAGAACATGGCCATACTGCATTTCGAGGTCACCATGGACCATTTTCAGAAGCTTCTGAAGAAGCTTGTAAACCCTGACAGGGGCTTTGGGCTCATCCTCGACGGCGACGGACTGATATTGGCCCACAGCCGCCTTGATATAAGCGAGACAGAGCCCTTCCCGCCGGCCGTGACCGACAAGACCCCGGGAGACCTCAAGGCCATCTACAGCCGCATGATAAAGGGCGATAGCGGCATGGAGAGCTTTTGGCAGGGAGGGAAGGAGCACTTCATGATATTCAGGCCGCTCAAGCTCTCCGGCATAAACGGGAGGAACGATAACAGCTGGTCGATAGCGTACGTAATCCCGAGCGAGCGGGTCTACGTAGAGCTCGACATACTGAGGTACAATATCGCGGTCCTGCTCGCGACAGTGGCTCTCTCCATCCTGCTCTCCTATATAATGGGCAATTACCTGACCAGGCCCATAACGAACCTGGCTTCGGCTACGAACAAGGTGGCGGCAGGCGAGATGCCGAATATAGAGGTGGACAGGGAGGACGAGCTCGGCACGCTCTCAAGCTCGTTCAACGTGATGGTGGAGTCCATAAAGAGGAGGGACGATGCCCTGAAGGCCCTCGCGATAACCGACGGGCTTACCGGCCTCTATAACTACAGGTATTTCAGGTCAGAGCTTGAAAAAGAGGTGAAGAGCAGCCACAGGTTCTCGAGGCCTCTCTCGCTCATAATGGCGGATGTCGATTACTTCAAGAATTATAACGACAGGAACGGCCACGCGCAGGGCGACATGGCATTGAAGAAGGTCGCGGAGGTGCTCTCCAAGGCTGTAAGGGAAGTGGACCTGTGCGCCCGGTACGGCGGCGAGGAGTTCGTCGTCATACTGCCGGAGACTACGCTTGAAGTAGCTCTTAACGTAGCCGAGAGGATCAGGCGCAAGTTCGAGGAAGAGGAGTTCGCATATGAAGAGCTGCAGCCGGGAGGAAAGCTGACTTTAAGCCTCGGGGTTGCAACGCTGCCTGCTGACGCAAACGAAGCGCAGGAGCTTGTGGAAGCGGCTGACAGGGCGCTCTATAAGGCCAAGGAGAATGGAAGAAACCAGGTCTGGCCTTCCGGCTGCTGAAAAAAGCCCATGCTTGACCCCTCTTTTCTAAAGAGGGGCAGGGGAGATTATCTTTCAACTCCGTAATCCCGCTCAGTCCCCCTTTAGTAAGGGGGACGCAAAAAGCTTCATTGCGAGCGAAGCGACAATTTTTGCAGGATAGCAAAAATTGAATGCTGCGCCGAAGGTGCGGCAGCCCGAAGGGTCGAGCCCCAGGGATGGGGCGAGATAAGCAATCTCAGACCCTTTGAAAATAGCAGATTGCTTCGTCGCTGCGCTCCTCGCAATGACGGCTAAAGACCCTTCTCAGGGTATCAGCACTATCTTCCCGTACGCGCTCTCTTCCATTATCGCGCGGTGCGCATCTTTCCGTCGCTTAGTTTTATCTCGCGGCCTGCCACAGGCCTTAAATAACCCGCTTCGAAACCGGCGATAAGCCCTGAATGTATGGACGCAAGCTCCTTTTCATTCGCGTTGAAGAGCGACATCCCGATGACGCTCGCGTCCCTTGCCATGAGGTCGCGCGGATCTATCTCGATAGTCCCTCTGTTCCCGACTACGACAGTCCTTCCGAACGGAGAGAGCGTCTTAAGGTCCCCCGCAAGGTTCACATTGGCAAGGAACTCGATTATGACATCGATGCCGCCCCCGGCAATGCGCGCTGCCTCGATGAGGTGGCCGGGTTCCTTGTGGTCCAGCGCGTAGTGCGCGCCCTCGGCAAGGACAAGCTTTCTGCCCTTTTCTGTGCCGCCGCTCCCTATTACTGTCATGCCCAGCGCCCGCGCAAGCTGTACCGTTGCCATGCCCACGCCGCCCGTTGCGCCGTGGACAAGTACGCTCTCGCCCGCCTTTGCAGCCGCTTTATGAATGAGCGCCCTGTAAGCCGTCGCGTAAGGCACGCCTATGCACGCGCCCTGGCTGAACGAGAGCTTCTCGGGCAGCCTGTGGAGCTGGGCCGCCTTGCACAGGCACAGCTCCGCGTATGTTCCGGTCAATGAGCCAGAGGTATATACCCTGTCGCCGGGGCGTATATCTTCCACGCCTTCCCCGACAGCTTCAACAACGCCCGCCGCGTCGGTACCCGGCGTATATGGCAGATCCTTTTTATAGAAAAGACCCGACCGCATATAGGTGTCCACAGGGTTGACGCCAGCTGCTTTTATTTTCACAAGCGCCTGGCCTGCTTTTGGTGAGGGCTGGGGAACATCCTCGACTTTCAGCACATCAGGAGGGCCGAATTCATGCACGCGGATGGCTTTCATGGGTCACCTCGTTGAGTTATGCTCTGATTATTGCAGATTTTCAGGAAAGAAGGGAGGTACGATAGCGACTAATTTAAAAATGCGGTAAGCGGACATTGAAAAGCAAAACGCTAAATGAGTTACTCCGGCTGCACCAGTATGCTCACGCGCCTGTTCTGCGGGTCGTACGGGTCTCCCTTCAAGGGGACGGCGCTGGCGAAGCTCGCGACCTTGGTTATCCGGGTCTGGTCAAAGCCGTTCTTTACCAGCTCTCTTCTCGCGGCGTTTGCCCTGTCTGCCGCAAGCTCCCAGTTGGTATATCCTTTTACGTCGTAGTTCGAGCTGTCCGTGTGCCCTTCGATGGTGACCTTGTTCGGGAACTCTCCGAGGACCTCGGAGAGAGTCGCGAGCACCACAACGCCCCGCGCCGTGAGCTTCGCCTTTCCTGACTCGAACATGGGGTCCTGCCCCCTGTCGGTGAGCTCGAGCCTCACCCCTTCCTGGGTAGTGAATATCAGTATATTGTCCCTGTACTGGTGAAGTTTCTCTTCGACCATCTTGTTGAGCTTTATGGTTATGAGCTCAAGCCTGCTGTCTTTGGTCTTGAGGCCGCCGTCCTCGCTGTCGAGCTTTACGGGGTTGCCTTTCATCATGGAGAAGCCCTTTGCGCCTCCGGCCTCCGTGCCCTTGAAAATAGTATATGAACGGAAGTACTCGGCTATGATCTTCTTGGAGTCTATGGAGAGGACGGCCACGAGCCAGAGCACGAGGAAGAGCGCCATCATGGCGGTTATGAAATCAGCGTAGGCGACCTTCCATGCGCCGCCGTGGTGCCCGGCATGGATCTTCTTTATCTTCTTCCTGATTATTATGGGCTGGGGTTCGGGGGGCATCAGGCAGCCTTCTTCTTTATGGTCTTCTCAAGCTCCTTGAAGGACGGCTTCGTGTCGACCATGAGCACTCTGCGGGCCGCCTCTATGGCGAGCTGCGGGGGCATGTCCTTGGCAAAGGCGAGTATCGCGACCTTTATTGCCTCGAAGTACTTGGCCTCTTCCCGTGCCCTGTGCTCGAGGTTGCTGGCAATCGGGCCGAGCAGTCCGTAGCAGAGAAGTATTCCGAGGAATGTGCCGACGAGCGCGGCCGCGATGCTGTGGCCTATGGCCTCCGGCGACTCGCTCATCTTGCCCATCGTTATGACGACCCCGAGCACCGCCGCCACGATGCCGAAGCCCGGCAGAGAGTCGGCGACCTTCGATATGACGGCAGACGGCAGGCTCGATTCATGATGGTGAGTCTCTATCTCGAGGTCCATCATCTCCTCGAAGTCATAAGGCTTTATTCCGAGTATATAGACCCTGAAGTTGTCGCAGATGAACTCGACGGCGTGGTGGTTCTTGAGGACGCCCCGGTGCTTCTTGAAGATCGGGCTCTTTGCCGGGTGCTCTACGTCGGCCTCGAGGGCGAGGAGCCCTTCCTTCTTTATCTTCGAGAAGAGCCCGTAGAGAAGCCCCAGCAGGTCGAGAAAATCGTGCTTGGCCGGGCCGCTGCTAAAGAGCTTCGGGATCTCCTTGAATATCTTTGTAAGGAGCTTCGGAGGGCAGGTTATGATGAGCGATCCTACTGCCGCGCCGCCTATTATGATGAGCTCGGCGGGCTGGAGGAGTATGTAGAGGTTGCCCTGCTCGAAGAGATAGCCGCCTATTATGGAGCCAAAGACTATGACAATGCCTATTACGGGGAACATGCGGGGAGAGACCTCAAAATTTGATGATTTCTTATCGGAGAAAGGGGGGCAAACTGTAGGGGAAATCTATTGGATGTTGAAAAGTCCATCCATGGCTTTTTCAACAACGGCTTGTCCGAAGTGAATTCGGCCAAGCCTCACAAATTGCTCGACTTTCAAGTCTCGCAATTTGGCAATCCATCCCTGGATTGCTTAGCAGGTTGTTTATCCAACAACCTGCTAAATGTGCGCCGAAAATATGCGTTCGAGGGAGGATATGTCCATGCCCTCCGCAAAGACGAGTTTTTCCCTGGACTTATGGCCGGATTTTATGGAAAAGGCGCTCTTTCTGGTGCCTGTAAGGGATGATAGGAATTTAAGAAGGGCCTCGTTGGCCTCTCCTTCCACCGGAGGGGCCGTAAGGCGGATTTTGAGGGAGTTGCCGCTGATGCCGTCGACTTTGTCACGGGACGAGCGCGGCTGCAGGCGCACCCTTATGAACGAGCCTTCAAGCGCAGGTTCGAGGAAGGGGTACTTACTTTGCGAGGAATTTGATCTTATCCGATTCCTCATCGGCCCGCTTTGATTCCTCCTCTTCAAGGAGGAGCGTGGAGGAGTGGTAGTCTATTATGCCCCTGATCGATGCCTCGATGTCCCGTCTCTGCTTGCGGAGCCTGAATATCTCCTGCTGAAGCTCGGAGCCCCTTAGCTGGGCCTGCCTTACTATCTCTTCGGCATGGAGCCTGGCCTCCGCGACAACAAGCTCGGCCTCTTTCCTGGCGGTGGTCTTGAGCTCGTCGACCATCTTCTGCGCCGTGATGATAGTCTCCCTGAGCATGTTCTCGTTCGCGGCGTATTCTCTTATGCGCTCACCCGCCGCCGAGAGCTTCTCCTTCAGGTCGTTTATCTCTCTTGCCGCCTCTTCGAGCGCCTCGGAGGCAAGCTCTCTTAACTCCTCGACCTCTTTTACGTCATAACCCTTGAAGCTCTTCTTGAGACCGTGGCTCCTTATCTCAAGCGGGGTAATCCTCATATCGCTCCTCCTGTCTTAAGCCTTAACGCTGCCTCGATTATGGAGGGTATAATGGCATACTGTATGAAATATATGACGAAAATCACAATGAGAGGCGAGAGGTCGAGGCCTCCCGTGTAGGGAATAAAGCGCCGTACCCTGCCGAGGACCGGTTCTGTTACCTGGTAGAGGAACCTGACGATCGGGTTATAGGGGTCGGGGTTTACCCATGATATGAGCGCCCTTGCTATTATAAGCCAGAAATAGATCGAAAGGGCCATGTCGAGTATCTTTGCGAACCCGACGAGTATGTTTGAGATGACGAACATTTTATTCCGGTTCTCCTTTTCCCTTCAAAGGTGGATTGTCGAATTATCTATCGGCCTGAAAGCTCCCTTGCCCTCCGGGTAGCGGCCTCGACAGCCGAGACGACTGTCTCCCTGAAGCCGCCCTCATCGAGCTTTTTGAGCCCCTCTATCGTGGTGCCTCCGGGGGAGGAGACCATGCGCCGGAGCTCCTCGAGGTCCTTCGGGCTCTGCATCGCAAGGGCCGCCGCGCCTGCGACCGTCTGCATGGCGAGCCTCTTTGCCGTATCCCTGGGCAGGCCGGCCTTCACCCCGCCGTCAATAAGGGCCTCTATGAAGAGGAATACATAGGCCGGGCCGCTGCCGCTCAAGCCCGTGACAGCGTCCATCAGTGACTCGTCATCCACTATCTCGACCTTGCCTATTGGCTCGAATAGCGCCTTCGCAAGCTCCATCTGCCGCTCGCCCGTGCCTATGCCGGCGCAGATGCCGGTAGCCCCCTGTGCAACTATCGCCGGGGTGTTGGGCATGGCCCTTACGACCGGGACAAAATGGGCGAGGCCTGCCTCTTTGAGCGTCTCAAGTATTTTAGAAGTGGTCACGCCCGCGGCAACGGAGATAAGGAGCTTGCCTTGCGTGAAGTCGGCCGCAGCCTCTTTGAGCACGTCCGCGACATCGTTGGGCTTTACGGTAAGGAATATTATATCAGCATTTCGGACAGTTTCGAAGTTCTTGCTGAAGACCTTTATCTCGTAGGCCTCGGCCAGGTGGATAAGCCTGTCGCTTATCCTGTCGCTCGCGATTATCTGCCCAGCCTTTACAGAGCCTGACCCGATAAGGCCTTTGATGAGGGCCTCGGCAAGGTTGCCGGCGCCGAGAAAGCCTATTGTTTTTTTTGTCAGCATTGGCTTTAACGGCTGCTGAAAAAGTCCATCTGCTTTGTTGGCTTTAGAAGCTCGTCATCAGCGTACGAGAGAGTATTACGCCTCATTCCTCGCTCCCCGATTTAACTGGGGGCCTCGCATCTGGATCTTTTTTGAGCAGCCTTGACTTAATTGGATTTTTTGACAGTAAGCTTTCAGGTCAAGCGGACTTGGCGGCTTTCTTCTCTGCGGTCTCGCGGCTGCCGAATATGGCGGTCCCTATCCTTATCATGGTGGCCCCCTCTTCTATGGCCACCTCGAAATCGTTGGACATGCCCATGGAGAGGTCCTTCAGGAATACCCCGGGGAACCGTTCCTTGTTTATCCGCTCGGCAAGCCTGCGGAGCATGGCGAAGTACGGCCTCGACATCTCGGCCTGCTCGAACACGGGGGGTATTGACATAAGGCCGCGGAGGCGCAGGTTCGGCAATGCGGAGATGGCCTTTGCGAGCTTCACCGCGCCCTCTGCGTCGACCCCTGTCTTGGTCTTCTCCCTGGCCATATTGACTTCGATAAGGATATCTACAGGCTCGGTCGCGCGCTTACTGAGTTCTTTGGCCAGATCGAGCGAATCGACCGTATGGATCATGTCAAAGAGCTCGACCGCGAGCTTGGCCTTGTTCTTCTGCAGATGGCCGATGAAATGCCATTTGATGTTCTTGTCCTTGACCTTGGATATCTTCTCCTGGGCCTCCTGGACATAGTTCTCGCCAAAGACCCTCAGTCCGGCTGAGATGGCCTCCTTGACCTTCTTTGTTTCGACTGTCTTGGTGACTGCTATGAGCGTGACCTCATTGGGATCGCGGCCCGCTTTGCGAGCTGCCCGTCTGATGCGGTCGTTTATCTGGAGGATGTTTTCGGAAATTATATTCCCAGCCATCAGGAGAAGCCCGGCAAACTCAGTTTGAGGGGCCTTTTTGGAGCGGACCCTCTGTTTGGCGCGGGGAAAAGAGAGCAAAAGCCGGAAAATTCCTACACCTGTTGTTTACGAGACCTTATAGCATAGATGGGGCCTTTGTCAAAGAGAAATCTTTGTTTTTCGTGCTTTTTTGAGAAAAAAATCATCCGCTTGAGGGCTTGAGCATTGGCCCGAGGTAGTGGAGCCCGGACATCTCCCAGATGGCCGCTATGAAAAGGATAATGATTACAAGCACATAAAGCCTTGCACCGTCCCGGACCGCTATCCCCAACGCCTCTTTTCTGGAAGAGACGCCTTTTCTTTCCGGAAAGAGGAGGGCGAGGCCAATATCTGTGCCGATTGCCGAAGATATGCAGTATGCGCCGAACTCAAGGATGAACGTCCCGTAGAAGACGGCGACCATGGCGGGGCTGTACTCCATTCCTGCCACGAGTATTCCGACAAGAAAGCTCCTCCAGACCGCCACCAGGTAGGGAAAGAAAAAGACGAGGCCGGTAAGCGTGGTAGAGACGAACGCGCCGAATATAAGGTTGAAAGAGAAGGTGTAGAGAACCTTTAGCGGCAGGTTCTCGGCCAACGGACCCATAAGCGGCTTCAGATACGGCAGCTCCTGGATCTGCTTGAGCTGCTCCTCGCGGAGTTCGAGAACTCCGGGGTAGCCCTGCGCGACCATCCACTGCCCGAAAAAAAGCAATATTACATGGGTTGATATGAAGAATACAATGAGGTTCTTGCGCCTCTTTGCCGCCTCTATCGAGCCTGCAAGGATATCCTTGAGCGCCATCTTGCTCCCGCCAGTTGAGATTGAACCACGCAAATATATAATATTACCAGAAACTTTTCACGGGTTTTAAATGAGGAGGATAAAAGGCGGGCTATTTTTTCTTCTATCAGGATGTTGAAAAAGTCCATCCATGGTTTTTTCAACAACGGCTTGTCCGAAGTGAATTCGGCCAAGCCTCACAAATTGCTCGACTTTCAAGTCTCGCAATTTGGCAATCCATCCCTGGATTGCCTAGCAGGTTGTTTTTTCAACAACCTGCTATCGAAAAATTTCAGTTTACAAACCAGGCAATTTCTCTTAATAATATATTCTTAACTCAGGAGAGCTA
>Ga0209431_10000770_pt1 | contig 26694 bp, 25 predicted proteins | sample RifCSP13_3_FD_184021 | JGI IMG/M metagenome (GOLD analysis project Ga0209431, IMG submission 184021) | Soil microbial communities from Rifle, Colorado - Rifle CSP2_sed 13_3 (SPAdes) (version 2) | ecosystem: Environmental > Terrestrial > Deep subsurface > Rock core/Sediment | place: Rifle...
TATTTTGAATTTATCCGAATTATTATAAAAATAGGGGGTAACATGTTCTCGATCATAGGGCTTTTTTGTCAATTTCCGAATTGTACAAAGAGATTCTGTAGAAAACACTTCAACTTCAGTTCCTTTAGGAAAAGATTTTTGCAAAAAATTTGATACATAATCATAAAAAGTGTTAGCCTCATGAAATTTCTCAATTACTGAATCAATAATGTTTGGATCAACTAGTGGATTATCAGCAGTTATACGGACAATAGTACTAATACCAAATTTTTTAGCACATTTATAGAATCTATCAAGAACATCATCCTCACTACCTCTAAACGTAGATATTCCAAGATTTTTACAGTATTCCACTATTTTATTATCTATATCGTTAATTGTTGTCGCTACAATGATTTTTTCTATTTTTTTGCAAAATTTTACCTGAGAAATAACATAATAAAGTAATGGATTTTTTCCATCTAAGTTAATCATGACTTTACCAGGAAGCCTAGAAGAACCCATTCGAGCTTGAATAATACATCCAACAGTCATAACATCTTTAGATATCTGATTAACCAATATTAGATTTGGCATTTTAGTCTAAGTTATTTTTTATTAATATTAATAACTAAAAAAATGAAACAACTCAAACATTCAAAGGAAATAATAAATGTACAAAAATGTCAAGAGGATTAAATAAAATATGAAGAGAAGAATAAACCTATTTGAACCAAGTATTACTACACGAGAAATTAATTCTGTAACAAAAATACTTATGAGTAAATTTTGGGCATCTGGCTCTGGAATTGGTAAAGTCAAAGAATTTGAAAATACTTTTACAAAATTTATTGGTTGTAAAGATACTATTGCTGTAAATAGTGGAACCGCAGCACTTCATCTTGCTGTTTCTACTTTAAAAATTTCTAAACGAGAGATATTGATACCAACTATTACTTTTGTTAGTACTGCTCATGCAGCTGTATACAATGAAGCTAAACCAGTATTTGTTGATGTAGATGAAGACACATTAAATATTGATCTTCAAGATCTAGAAAAAAAAATCACTAAAAACACAAAAGCCGTTATAGCTGTTCATTTTGGAGGCTACCCAATAAATCTAAAAAAACTACAAAAAATTTGTAACGATAATAAACTAACACTAATTGAGGATGCAGCACATGCATGTGGTTCAAGTTATGATGGCAAAAGAATTGGTTCTCATAGTGATTTGGTATGTTTTAGCTTTCATCCTGTTAAAAATCTCGCTTCACCATCAGGTGGAGCAATCACCCTTAACGGAACAACGATTAATAAAAAAATTCTGAATTCTAGACGTTGGTGTGGACTTTCTGATAGAAGCGGAAGTCTTTACGACATTAAAGATTTAGGATGGAATTACTATATGAATGAAATCTCGGCTGGGATTGCTCTTGTCCAATTAAAGCGACTTAACTCTCTTAATAAAATTAGAAAGAATATTGCAAGGAAATATTTCAATAGAATAAATCTGAAGAAAATGCCATTTTCTGAAAATTCTTGCTATCATCTGTATTGGATTCGTGTCAAAAATCGCTCACTGTTTATGAAAAATATGAGTGAAGCAGGAATTGAAACTGGAATCCATTACAAACCTCTTCACCTTATGAATTATTATAAGTCATCAGAAATACAATTAAAAAAATCAGAAAGTATTTGGAATGAATTAGTTTCAATTCCTATGCATGCTAATTTAACTGATAAAGATGTTGAAAAAATTATTTCAAATGTAAACAGATATGCTAAATAAAACAGGATTGTGATTCCAATTGAAATTTATAGTATTTCTTTTCGTTTTTTGTAGACAAAAATCTTCAATAATATAAAGTATTGATGGAACACATGAAACAAAAAATCTGTGGAATTCCTATTTCTAAGTTGACATTAGGAACTGTTCAATTTGGAATACCTTATGGAATTTCAAATAAGAATGGGAAACCTAATACTAAAACTGTTTTTGAAATATTGGAATACGCTTTAAAAAATGGCATTAATTCCTTTGATACTTCTCCTGCCTACGGTAGAAGTGAAAAAATCCTTGGTTCTTATCTTAATAAAAAAAAAATTAATACAATAATAATGACAAAAATTCCGAAAATAGGCATTACAGATAAGAAATTATCATTTTCTGAAATTTATAAAATTGCTAAACTCTCAGTCGTCCATTCTTTAAAAAATCTTAATGTGCATAAACTTCCAATTTGCTTATTACACAATCCTAATGATATGTTTTCTCACAATGGTTTAGTAGTGGATGCTTTAATCAAGATGAAAAAAGAAGGGTTAATCTCAAAAATAGGAGTTTCTACATATTCACCAAATGAAGTTAAATATTTTTTAGAACGCAAACAATTTGATGCTATTCAGATTCCAATCAGTTTAATTGACACTAGATTAATTAAAAATGGGTTATTATCTGAATTAGAAACAGAAAAAAAAATTATTTTCGCTAGGAGTATATATCTACAAGGTCTTATTTTATTAAGTAAATCTAGTATACCAAACCATTTGAAACCTATATCAAAATATCTCGATAAACTTTATAGAATTTGTTCAACAACTAATTTAAGCATACTTGAACTAGCATTTTTGTTTGTGAGGGATTTAAAAGAAATTTCCAGTATTCTAGTGGGAGTTGAATCAAAAAAACAACTAAAAAAGAATATTGAAATGCTTTACCTTTCGCCTTTATCTGATGAAATTAGAGATAAAATTCTTAAAATTGGAACCCCCACAGAAAATATTATTGATCCTTCAAAATGGTGAAGAATATGCATATAAAAAAATTATTTGATTTGAAGGGAAAAATCGCAGTTGTAACTGGGGGTTCAGGCTATCTTGGTTCAGCTATAACAGAATCCTTGGCTGAGGCGGGAGCATTTGTATATGTCACTGGACGAGATGTAAAAAAATTGCAAAAATTTCAAAAAGAAAATTCCAGAAAATTAAATAATCTTATTCAAACTATTTCACTAGATATACTTTCAGAAAAATCTGTTAAAGAATGTTTTACGAAAATCAAAAAAGACGTAAAGAGAATTGATATCTTAGTTAATAATGCATCTTACATTTCTACTGGAACCTTGGAAAAATTATCTGATTCAAATTGGAATCAAGGTTTGAATGGAACTATAACAGGAGTTTTTAGATGTACTAAACAAGTCATCCCTATTATGGAAAAAAATAGTGCTGGAACAATAATTAACATAAGTTCAATATACGGAGAAGTATCCCCGGATCCTACAATTTATGCTCATACAGGTTTCAACAATCCACCTCAGTATGGTGCTGGAAAAGCGGCCATAATTCAGTTTACAAAATACTGTGCATGTAATCTTGCTCACAAAGGAATTAGAGTAAATACCATCTCACCAGGTCCTTTTCCTAAGAAGGAAATTCAAAGAAATAAACAATTCATAAAAAATTTGACTAATAAAACACCATTAGGGAGGATTGGAAAGCCAGATGAATTGAAGGGTGCTGTTGTATTTTTAGCATCAGAAGCTTCAAGCTTCATTACAGGAGAAGTACTTCATGTTGATGGAGGATGGACAGCATGGTAAGAGCTCACAAGCTTTTTTGGTCAAGCAAATCTGATTTTTGTAATATTTGTTTTAGCTGTGATACAGTAAGCAATTCTGTTCTATCAGATGAATACTGTTCTAGGGAAGTAGTTTTAGAAAATCCTTGGTGTGAAGTTCTAAATTGTTCATCAGATGAGAATGGGTAGACTAGTGCATATTTTGACTCTGTTTCCCAAGTATATTTCATTTCATCATGATTAATTAGAATTTCATGAATTTTTTCTCCGGGTCTTATTGGAATTTTTTCCTCTCCAGTATCTCCTAATAATTCCACAAGAGCTTTTTTCAAATTTTCTACAGAATATGCCTTCAATTTTGGAAGAAAAATTTCTGAACCCTTTCCTATTTTTGCTGATTCTAAGATAAAATCTAAGGCTTCATCAACAGTAATAGTAAATCTAGTCATAGAAGGATCTGTAATTGTTACTTTTTGTTTAGAACGTATTTGATTAATCATTTTTGGAACTACTGAACCACTACTTCCTAATACATTACCATACCTGAGGGTGATAAATTTTGTTGGATGTCGTTGCTTGTTTATAAAATTACCAGCAGCCACAAATAATTTTTCCATCATAAGTTTTGTCGCTCCATACGAATTAAGAGGCGAAACTGCTTTATCGGTACTTACCCCAATAGCAATTTCAACATTTTCTTTTATACATGCATCAATAATATTTTGCGTTCCAACAATGTTCGTTTTTACACCTTCAAAAGGATTATACTCTACTTTATGAACGTGTTTTAAAGCTGCAGTATGAAATACTATATCAACATCCTCAATTGCATAGCTTAAACGATGGGGATCTCTAACATCACCTAAAAAGAAACGTAATCTACTGTCGTTAAGCTGAGATTCCATTTCAACTTGTTTGCTTTCATTTCTGCTTAAAATTCTGACAGTATCTACATCTAATTTTAATAATCTCTTTGTAAGTGCTTGTCCTAAAGATCCTGTCCCCCCAGTAATAAGAATTTTTTTTCCCTTAAACATAATTTAAACCACCAATCAGGGTAAAATAAGATTTCGTTTACTCCAATAGATTTCTAATTTTTTAATTAAATTAGTTATGTAAAAATTCTTATTTTTTTAAAGAAACCAATTCTAATGTGTCTTAATTAACAATTTTGTAAATGTATCTACCAATTTACTCATATATTTTACCTAAAAGAGGAAAATTAGGCTAATAGTATTGTCAAGTATTAGGGTAACTTATACAGGTCTTATCTCCTTTATTATCGGAATTACAAGTGTAATTACTGGTTTTATTTTTACTCTAATCATAACAAGACAGTTAACTCCAGATGAATTTGGAACATGGAGTTTGATTGGTGTGTTAGTTGGTTATGTATTTTTATTACATCCTATTGTTAACTATTGGACTACCCGTGAAATAGTACGAGGCGTTGAATCAGGAAAGACGGCTTTTGTTACAAGCAATATTTTTTCCGTAATTGCAATATTAGCCTATCTTTTAATCGTAAATTTTTACGGAACTCAAACTACAGTTAATGAAGATATCTTAATTATTGCTGCATTGTTAATTCCTGTCGAATTCCTTAGAAATGTTTTAAATTCAATCACATCAGGTTTTAAACCCCAATTTGTGGAATACGGCTTCATTGCATACGAATCTTCAAAAATTCCAATTGGATTCATTTTGATTTATTTTTTAGATATGGGATTAATGGGGGCCATAATCACTACCGTATTATCTTCACTTGTTAGTATTGTGATTTTATTTTCAACTTCTTTCGAAAAGATAAAAGGTCAATTTAATTCAAATTATTTAAAAAAATGGTTAAAACTATTCTGGATTCCAACATATCCTTCAATTAGTACTACTATCATCGATACGGATATTGTAATTTACAGCATGATGACAGGTTCATTTACTGGTATTGCATATTGGAGTGCAGCAAAAGCAATATCAAGAATTGTTCGTCATTCCATAAAAATGAATTCGGCACTATATCCCAAACTTTTAGCTGGAGGAAAAAATGAATATCTTCAGGAAAATTTACTAAAGGTATTCTATTTTGCATTTCCATTATCTGCACTGAGTTTAGCTTTTGCAGAACCAGGTTTGTTTGCTCTTAATCCCCTTTATAGAATTGCTACTTTTGTAATACTTTTCATGGTTCCTATAATCTTTATTCGTCAATTAGGAAATATTTTTCAAGTTTCTTTAATGGGAAGAGAAAAAGTTGACATTAAAGAGGAAAGTACCTTTAAGGATTATATTAAAAGCACGCTATTCTATTTGCCAACTCTTTTAATAATACAACGTGTTGGTTACATTGCATCATTGTCAGTTTTATTATTTCTGCTAGTACCTACAAAAATCTCTGAGATTGAACTGGTAACATATTGGGCTATACTTCTTCTTATAGCTGAAGTCCCGTTAACTTCATATCTTTATCTCTTAGTGAGAAGAGAATTTTTCCCTATATTAGATTCCAAATCAATATTGAAATACCTATTCACAAGTATTATGATATTTGGTTTAATTTACTTTTTAATGAAACAATATCTATTATACACAGAAAGTATTTTTGAATTCTTACCACCGGTATTAGGTTTCCTAGCCCTAGGAATATCTGGTTATTTAGGAATCACATATTTGATAGATTCAAAAACAAGACTACTTTTCATGGGCATAATCAATGAGATTAAAAACAAACACATGTGATGTTGAATGCAAAAATTATGTGTTTTTCCAAACGATCCAATAATTGCTTATTACAAAAAAGGAGAGATTAAAACAAGATATTATAATCCAACTAATTTTTTTGATGAAGTTCACATAATTTCATTGATTGAAAAAGATATCAATGAATCAAAAGTTCAAAACTTATCTGGAAATGCTAAATTGAAAATTCACAGTGTCGGAAAAATTAATATAAAAAATTGTTATAAACATACCAAACGGATTATTGAACTAATTAGATCAATTAATCCTGCTGTGATAAGAGCTTATAATCCATTGGTTGAAGGCTGGCTTGCCGCCTCAAGTGCCAAGGAATTAAAAATTCCATTTTTTTTGTCATTACATACTCAATATGATCAAAAAAGGAAAATTGCAAAAAAAAATAATTTAAAAAAATTTTTAGTTTTAAAATATACTGAAAAATTTATTGAACCTTTTGTGTTGAATACCGCTAACCATATCACAATTGTTCATAAAATTATAGAACCATACGTTTTAAAACATGGAGGTAAAAAACCAGAGGTTTTATACAATAAAATTGATTATGAAAGATTCTCAAATGGTATTCCAATTAAATCTCTTCCGCAACCATTAATCATATCAGTTGGAAATCTCATCAAAGAGAAAAATCACCAATGCTTAATTGAAGCTATGATGAATGTTAATGCTCATTTATTGATTATAGGTAATGGAAAATTATATCAATCCCTACAAAATTTAATTCTTCATAATAAGCTTGAAGAGAAAATAGTCATTATTAAATCAGTACCAAATAACGAAATTCAGAATTTCTATAAATCAGCTCAAGTTTTTGCTTTGGCGTATGATCCAGAATTAGAAGGGCTACCAATACCTGTGATGGAAGCTATGGCAACAGGTTTATCCGTAGTAATACCCTATCCAAAGATAAAATATTCTGATGGTTTAGAAGATGAAGTAATTTTTTCTAAAAGAGATCCTATCTCATTTGCCCAAAATATTACTAAAGTATTAAACGATACAAAATTACAAGCTAAATTATCCTTAGAAGCACAAAAAAAAGCAAAAGATTTTGATAATATAGTAATTGAAAAGCATGAAGCACAAATTTATTCAAAATTGGTAGAGAAATTATGAAAACTTGGATTAATCAAATAATTCCACAAACTAGAAAAAAATATCGTGATAAGATATCCAAGTATACAAAACTCAAGAAAATGGCAATCAAGTTACATGGACAATACTGCAATTTGACAGGATTTCTACATGTACTTCCAGATTTTTATATCATAGGATTTGCAAAATGTGGAACAACCTCACTCTATGAGTATTTGGTTCAACATCCAATAATTTATCCGCCCATTGGTAAAGAGATTGCATTCTTTGATGAGTATTATAATAGAGGTACAAATTGGTATAAAGCTTGTTTTCCATTAAAATTTAACAAATTAATTACAACAAAAATTTATAATAAACAATTTTTAACAGGAGAGGCAACTCCACGATACATTGATAATCCCTACGCCCCATTACGAATAAAAAAATTAACTCCAAACGCAAAATTCATTGTACTTTTAAGAAATCCGATTGATCGTGTATTTTCTAATTATATGATGAATGTAAACAGTGCTCTAGAATCTGAAAGAGAAAAACTCTCATTCGAAAAAGCCTTGGCACTCGAAAATGAACGCATAAAAGGAGAATATGAAAAAATGCAACAAGATGAAAGCTATTTTTCATGGGCTTACTATCTTTATGCTTATTTAAATCAAGGAATCTATGTAGACAAAATACAAAAATGGAAAGAGATTTTCCCTAAAAACCCATTACTTATCATTCAAAGCGAAAAACTTTTTCAAGATCCTCAAAAAACTTACAACAGGGTTTTAAAATTTCTTGGTGCGTCAGACTATGAATTACCTGAATTTAAAAAATTCAAGATTGGTCATTACAAAGAAAATAAAATAGAACCTAATTTAAGGAGACAATTATGCGAATATTTCAAGCCACACAATGAACGATTGTACAAATTATTAGGAGAAAGGTTTGATTGGGATGAATAAGAAAATACTTGAAATTTTTAAATCACTGGAAATGAAAGGTTTTTGGGGAAATTATTTTGATTCAAGATTCTATATTGGATACTTAGTATCCAAACATAAAACAAACAATATCTTAGATGTGGGTTGCGGAGTAGGAATTTTACTTCATCTTTCTAACGCGAAGCTCAAAGTTGGATTGGATACATCACTCGAATCAGTTAAAATTGGAAAGAAATTGGATCCTTACATGCAATTGATTGTGGGAGATGCAACAAAATTGCCTTTTAAAGAAAATATTTTTGAAAAAATCTTAGCAGTTCAACTTCTGTCCGATCTGAAAAATTTGGGTTTAGATTGGAAAAAATGTCTAGAGGAACTAAAACGGGTCTCAAAATATGAAATAATTTTTGCTGGTAATAATAGATTAAGTAAACATCATAACTATCGCACATGGGAAGATAGAATTTCGTACCTAAATCATGATGAACAATATGAATTATTAAAAAATGATTTTGAAATAATAAATTTTGGATATGATCCTCATTCGAAAATAATTATGTATCCATTTAAGAAAATTATATTCCAGATTCCAGATAAAATTTCTGAATTTTTCATGATTGATAAAATTATATTTTTTCTTCTACGTTCAAAAAGATATCTAAAAAATGGTAGATCCTATGTATTAATTTGTAAAAAAAGGAATATTCGAAAATGAGGGATAAAATTTTATTTTTAACTGATATGTGGTTCTTTAATTTTGCTACTGCAAAATTTCTTCAAAAAAAATATGATGCTGATTTTTATACCATAATTGATGTTAATCCAAAAGCTAGAAAGTTTTTTGAAGAACAACAAATCGTAAAATATAAAAAAATTTGGTTTTATTTAGATTGTCTGAAAAACTTACCAAAAAAACCTGATATAGACTATCTTCGTGAATTTGAAAAACGATATAATCTAAATCTATGGTTAATCGCTTTCCAAGAACGAGAATTTTATCAATTTAATCGATATTACAAATTTTCCGACGATAAAATTTTAACTATTCTAGAAAATGAATGTAAATTTTTTGAAAAAATTCTTGACGAAGTAAAACCAGATTTTATATCAATGTACTTTAGCATATCACATTTTCAAGAATTACTTCGTGAAATGTGCAAATCTAAAGGAATTAAAATTCTAATGTTAGGCCCTGCCAGAATTGGAGGAACTATGATGATTTCTGAAAAGGGTTTGGTCATGGATAATTATCCTAAACAACAATATAAAAATAACACAGAAAAAAATAATTCAGAAAATTTTAAAGACTACATAGACAATTTCACAGCTTATCAATCCATCAACGATTATGTACGAAAAAATTTTGAAAATAAAATCTGGGAAAGATATAAACCAATTCTAAAATTTTTCTTTTCTAAAAGTAGTGAAAGTATTAGAATTAGATACACATATTATGGTCATACTAAATTCAACGTTTTAAAAAATAAAGTTAGAAATTTCTTGACCAAAAAATATAGAGCATACTTTATACAAAAATTTTTTTTACATACTTTTCAAACGAATATACAATTCGCATATTTTCCAATGCATTTTGAGCCGGAAAGAATACTCCTTATCGATTCACCATTTCATGGAAATCAAATTGAAATAATTAAAAACGTAGCAAAAGCACTACCAGTTGATTTTTTACTCTATGTAAAAGAACATCCTGTCCAAAAAATCTTGGGATGGAGGGAAATTTCATTTTATAAAGAATTACTAACTATTCCAAATGTTCGTCTTATACATCCAGCGATGAAACCCGAGTCACTTTTAAAGAATTGTAAATTAGTAATTACGATTGCAGGAACTGGTGGTTTGGAAGCATTATTCTTTAATAAACCGGTAATTACTTTTACAAAAGGATTCTATTCATCCATTCCATCTGTATGTTTGGTAGAAAAAATCTATGAATTACCAGATCAAATTAAAAAAGCTCTAACAAGTCAAGTGAATAAAAATGATCTTGATGACTTTATGAATAAAGTTAAAGACAATGTTTTTCCTTTTGAATACACAAATATCACATCAGATTTTGCTTATAGATTTGGATTCAAAGGTCCAATAATGGACGCAAATATACAAAGTAGTAAAATACAATCTTTCTTAGATTACTATAGTAAAGATTTTGAATTATTAGCTGATGAACATCTCAAAAAAATCCTTCAACTTAAAGAACTAAAATGAATCATCCTTCATCTATCATCACTAGACCTATCAGAGTAAAAGGAGCATATTTTAAATGAAATTTATTAGTAAAGTCAGCAAAAATGTCAACACCAATCATTGGAATAAACTTCTAATGAAGCAATCCTTTTCCACAAGTTTTCAAAATGCAAATTACGATAAGCCAACTTTATTGTACCGAGATTGCCAACCATGGTACATAATTATAGAAAATGAGAATGGAGAAATTGTTGGTCAACTTTATTCCTTAATGGATTTTTATGAACCAAATGTACACAAAACCATCACTAATTATTTTTTGAAAAAATTTAAGCTTGGAAGTAAACTACTGTGGAGACATGGTCCCATTATTCATGATAAAGCTTACAGGACTCAAATAATGTCCGAAATTTTAACAGCTGTGGATAATTTAGCTAAAGAATATCGAATAGATTTAGTCAATGGAACTTCCTGTCCTCTAGACGGTACATTTGATTCAAATATTTTTCATCGATTAAATTTTAATGTCAAACCATGGATGAGCTATATTATAAACTTGAATAATGAATCGAATTCAATTTTTTCGTCCCTTGATAAAAAGATACGATACGATATAAAAAAAGCAAATGATAATGGACTTATTTTTGAAGTAGGAAATAAAATGTCAGATCTTATTGAGTTTACGAAATTGAAATTTAAACTTAAAAACCAAAAATTTCCTGAATATGATGAAGCAATACAAAAAAAGACTTGGGATTGGTTGTATAAAGAAAACTTAAGAAAACTTTTCTTGGTTAAATATAAGGATGAATTAATTGGTGGAATTAATGCTAATATATTTAATAGAAATCTCTATCAAACTTCTGTTACAAACTCGCGCAAGGATCTTAATGGGGGTTCTTTTCTTACTTGGAATGCAATTAGCTGGTCAGCTAAAGAAAAAAATCGAAGTTATGATCTAGGAGGTGCAAATCCACATCCAATCTCAGAAAAAGAAAAAGGAATATCTTTTTACAAATCAAAATGGGATGGAAAATCATATGAACAACAAATTTTTACAAAAATATATCATTCAGAAAAATTACAAATTGCAAAAGTATTAGCTTATCCTAAAGTTTTACTATCAAAATTTTTCAGAGGGACTCAAGGTTGAAAAAACGATTACTTTTTTACGTAGATGGGGCATTCATCAATTTTTTTATAGCAAAAACAATCAAAGAACAAATCGATTGCGAAGTTTATGTTATATCAGTAACAAATACAGATGAAGCAAAACAATTTTTCAAGGAACAAAATTTATTGAAGATAGATGGACTATGGTATTATCCTGATCATATTCCTGACAATAGAATTGAACCTAACATTGAATATTTAAAAAAAATTGAAGAGCAATATGGCTTAAATTTTTGGAAAATTGCTTCGTATGATAGAAAATTTTATCCAAAATTTAACAAATTCTATAAATTTTCTAGGAATGAAATTCTATTAATTTTTGAACAAGCAACAAAGTTTTTTGAATATGTAATTGACAAAGTAAAACCAGATTTTTTTATAGTTAATTCCTATTACGCACATGATGATGTTTTATTTTACGAAATCTGTAAAGCAAAAGGAATTAATCCATTAGTACTCTTTTCTTCAAGATTAGGAACTCGTTGTTTAATTTCAAAAAAATATGATAAAATGGAAGATACATCACATTTTAAAAATATTAAGTATAAAACCTTTGAAGATCTACAAAAATTTCTTTCTAACAATGACACTTTTAAACTAGCTGAAAAACTTGGAGAAGCATATTCCGAAATTTCTGCAAGTAAAATTGAAAAACTCAAGGCATTAATTCGATTCATCTTTGTAAAAAATAATTTTGGTAATCATTATAACAATTATGGAAAATCAAAATTAAACGTTCTATTTCGTGGTACTGCAATTCAATTTTTGATTAAGAAAAAACTAAATGAAAAATTTATCAACAAAAATTTTAAAAAAAATATTGTAGATTCAAAATTTGTTTTTTTCCCATTACATTTTGAACCAGAACGATCAATGCTAGTGGGGGCACCATTTTATCCCGATCAGATTGAAATTATAAGAAAAATTGCAAAATCAATGCCAATAGAATACAAGGTATATGTGAAAGAACATCCTGCTATGATAGTGGCTGGTTGGCGCTCAAAATCATTTTACAAAGAATTATTGAAAATTCCAAATATTAGACTAATTTATCCATTAGTTAATCCAATTGAACTTTACAAAAAATGTTCGTTAGTATTAACAATCAATGGAACATCATCTCTGGAAGCTAACATTTATGAAAAACCTTCCATTCTTTTTGGTAGTAACTACTTTTCAGAAGTTCCATCAATTATTAAAGTACATGAAATACAACAATTGCCAAAAATAATACAAAAAGCATTAACAACGGTGGTAGATCCTAAAGAAGTAAGTTCATTTATTACAAAGCTAGAACATTATTCATTTGAATTTTATTATGATGGAATAGCAAGAGCATTTATGAATGAATTTTCGTATCCAGGTTATCTTCAACCACCAAAATATCCAATCGACAATATGAAAAATTTTTACCTTAACCATAAAGAAGAGTTTGAATTAGTAGCTAAAGAATTTATTAAAAATATTAAAAAAGAACTGATGATATAATTTTATGTGTCAATGTTTTAACTCAAGGAAAATAATGGGATCAAAAAAATAAAATTACTTATTTTATATACCTGTTACCTATTCCATTATTGTATTGAGATAAAATGTCTGTTCCAGAATTGTTTAAAAATTTGAAAATAATAAATCCAGATGAGAAGGTAATTTTTTGCAAACGATGTGTTATATCAAATCAAAGACCGAGAGTTCACTTTAATGATGATGGTGTATGTGGTCAGTGCCTTTATTCCGAATACAAAAGAACTGAAGTTGATTGGAATAAAAGAGAAAAGGAATTAGAAACTCTCTGCGATAAATACAGAAGGAATGACGGTTCTTGGGACGTAATTGTTCCAGGTAGTGGAGGTAAAGATAGTGGATATGTTGCATATACGTTGAAGAAAAAATATGGAATGCATCCATTAACTGTTACCTGGGCATCTGCAATCAATACAGATATTGGAAATCAAAATTTATACAATTTTATCCAATCTGGTTTTGATAATATACTAGTATCCCCAAATGGGATAACTCATAGAAAATTATCTAGGTTAGCATTCATCGAGTACGGAGAAAATTTTTTACCATTTAGTTATGGTCAAGTCCATGTACCTCTTCAAATAGCTGTCAAGTACAAAATTCCCTTTCTTATGTTTGGAGAGAATGGTGAGTTAGAATATGGAGGAAGTTTAGCGAATTATAATAAACCAACTCTTGATGTCACTCAACAAGATTACATTGTAGAGAAATTTGCACCATCATCCAAACCTACATCACCACAACATTGGACTGGATACATTGATAAGAATGAATTAAAACTCTATCTGCCCCCTCCTCTTCAAGAATTAAAAGCTGTAGGAGTTGAAGAACATTACTTTAGTTATTATGAAAATTGGAAGCCTGAGATGCATTATGAGGTTGCAAAGAAACACTTAGGGTATAAACCAAATTCTACACGAAGTGAAGGTACGTATACTGACTATGCAAGTTTAGATGATAAAACAGACGGTTTTCATTATTATATGATGTTCATTAAATTTGGTATTGGTCGAGCAACATCTGATGCGGCTCATCAAATTCGTGATGGCATTATAACTCGCGATGAAGGAGTAGACCTTGTACTACAATATGATGGCGAGTATCCCAAACTATATGAAAAAGAATTCTTGGATTACATGAGTATGGATAAGGTTCTTCTAAATCAAATATTTGATAAATTTCGTCGACCTATAATCTGGAAGAAAGAAGAAGATAAATGGAATCTTAGACAACAAGTTACAAAATTATGAATAATTTATCTCTTATCTTTAGGTATCATCCACTTAATGTATGACAGTTTAAATTGGTTTAGAACAAAATTTTTTACACACTAGTTGGATTAGAACTATTATTGTAAAAGTAGTTTGTTCGAAATGTAATATTGAATTCGATTGTGAACAATCAACTGCTTGTTGGTGCATGAAATTAACTAAACTATCACAAGATAAAATTGATTTTGAAGACTGTATGTGTAAGAAATGCTTATTAAATAAAATCCAAGAAAACTCCATTGGAACATAATTAAATTTTTTTATCAAAAAATGATTAATAAGATGAATTTTTATTAAGCATATATACTTGAAAATTTTAACATTGCAATATGAAAACTAACTTCAAAACAAAAAGAGAGTCAAAAATACATAATACTTTTAATTCCAAGCCTTCAGAAAAAGAAAAAAAGAATTTGACCCAAAAGGAATTCGAAGAGTTTGTAAGTAAATCGGGAGCTGCTGGTTCTTTTATGATATTCAGATCAAAAAACAAAAAGGATGAACTTGGCATTGATCAATTGTAAAAAGTAATGATTTCACCAATAATATAAAATTGTGGTATTTTCAATGTCTAAAAAAAAATTGACTAATAAAAAAAACACATTAGAAAATATTATGAAAAAAGTTCACTTGGAAAATTCCTATGAGGATTGGGTAAGAAATTTTAGTCTAAATCTTAACAACATATGGAAAGAATCATCTGGTAGAGATTTAACTCCAACCAATTCACAATTTGAGAAAGGAAAGCAATCTGCAATAGTTATTGGAGCAGGGCCATCTGTTTCAAAACATAATCATTTAGAAATTTTAGCAAATAGTGACTACAAAGGAATGATTATTTGTACTGATCGCTCCTTGGTGCCAGCTTTGAAAGCTGGAATCACACCAGAAAAATTTCCAAAATACTTCGTAGTTACAATCGATACTGCTAAGATTATAAGAAAATACTATGAGGATCCCATAATTAGAAAATATGGGTCAAAAATAAATGGAATATTTACTACTGTAATCCATCCATTAACAATTGAAGCTGCACGAAACAAGGGGATAAAAATACATTGGATTCATGCTCTATTTGATTACAATGAAGGAAAAAAATCTTTTAACCAAATGTCATCTTTAATGGTAAGAGTAAAAAAGCATCATGAGGGACTTCCGGCTATTCAAACGGGAGGTAATGTAGGAACGTCTTGTTGGTTTATTGCTTGGCAAATTTTGAAATGTAATGTTGTTACACTCATTGGAATTAATCATAGTTGGGATGAAAATGATCCTTGGGAATCTATATTGTCTCATTGCAACGCCCCTAAAAGAATGAATAAAAATAGTTCCCTTTTCAAACAATTATTTCCAAAAGTTCACAATCCTGAATTCAATTGTAATTGTATCTTGGATCCTATTTTTCAATATTATAGTAATGCTCTCAAGGAATTCATTTTACGATCTCCACCTTCGGTTAAAACAATTAATGCCACTGAAGGTGGATGCATTTTTGGAGAACGGGTAATATGTAAGAAATTCTCGGAATTCCTTCTAGAGTATAAAGTTTAAGTAGGTATACATAAAAAAACAAATAACTGCTTAAATAACAAAATAGTGAATTCACGTTTGTCCTTGAAAATTTTATTCGTTGTACCAGAAATTAGAATGGATGGCAAACCATGGCATTTTCCATTCTGGGCAGGGATATTGGGAGCTATAGTAGAAAAAAAAGGTGGTCATATTGGAATCTTAGATCTAAACGCCCTAAGAATGAATCATGGAGATAACGTTATACCGTATAATATGATAAGAGAAGAGATTTCATCTGAAGATTGGGATGTAGTAGGAATTGGTGGTCTCACATCGACATACAGCAGGATTAGAGACTTAGTACCATTAATTCGAAAAACTTCTCCTAATTCATTAATCATAGCAGGGGGTGGTTGGAGTACTTATAATCCTGATGAAATTTTAAAATTAGTTCCTGCGATCGATATGATTTGTGTGGGAGAAGGAGAGGAAACATTTTCTGAACTTTACGATGAAATCGATAAAGGAACAAGAGATTTTAATAAAATTAATGGTTTATGCTTAAACAATAAGGGAGAAATAATATTTACAAAACCCAGATCTTTGATTCCAGATTTAGATAAAATTCCTTACCCAGCATATGATCTTTTTGAAACTGAAATTTACTTTAGATACTCTTCATTACCATTATCAATAGAATCATTTAATGCTAAACGAAGAGCTTCAGTTGTTTGGGAAAGAGGATGCCCTAGGGGTTGCACGTTTTGTTCCCATAATGGAATGTCACGTATAGATTTACAGAATATTTATGGACAGGGAGATAGAAAGGAAGGTGAAAAAATTGTTCGAATATCTGATAAAGAGAATAATACTTTTCAATTACCGGCAAGATGGCCTAGTCCCAGATATGCAGTAGAAAACATAAAATTATTGGTGGAAAAATTTAACGTCGATTTTATCTCGATTTTGGATGAAAATATGACTAGTAATCTAAAGTGGACAAAAGAGTTTTGTAATTTGTACATTGATGAAGGATTAGATAAGACAGTAAAATGGGGTACATTAGGAGATGCACCAAGTGTAGCTGTGCAACCAAGTATAGTAAAAACTCTTAAAAATGCAGGATGCACCTACATCTCCTTCGGTTTTGAGTCAGCTTCTGATAAAGTTCTAAATCAAGATATTGGTAAAGGACAACTTCGTTCTCATTTACAGAAAACAGTAGATACTTTATTGGAAGCAAAAATGACTCCTTTAACTACATTCATGATAGGAAATGCTCATGAAAATATAGATGATTTAATGGAGACAGTAGATTTTTGGATTCAAAATGGCATAGAAGTAGACCCTTTTATTTGTACACCTTATGTAGGAAGTCCAATTTATTTTGAATACAAAGACTTTTTACTACAACAATATGACGAGAGATTAAGACTAATAGCTGAAGGAAACTATCATATTCCTGACGAGCAGTTAAAGGAATGGAAATTAAAAGCACTAGATAGATTTATGAGTGAATGTGGAGACGCAACACAGTATACAGCCACTATAAGCCAATATTTCACAATAGCAGAATTATTTGCATTAAAACAATTTATGTATAAACACGATACCCGCAGACTTTTACAAATGGCACATCAAAGATATGAACAGACTGGATTAAAACAATGGAAACATAGTGAAAAGTGGAAACAATACTGTGAGGTTTGTAGTTCGAGCTCAAATTTAAATGAGACAATAGAAATATCAACAAATAATTAATATAGAAAAATTGAGTTTAAAAAATGAATTATACTGACCAACAAAAACAAACGAAGGATTTTTTTGAAAGATATTCTCAACAATGGTCTCTTAACGCAAAAAATAACTATGAAGATTTTGTGAACGTAATTCAAATTCGAAATCAATATGTAGAACAAATGTGTGAAAAATTCCTTTCCAAAGATGACAAAATATTAGATGTGGGTTGCGGGACAGGAGATTTAGTCATCTCCCTTGTAAAGACAGGATACGATGCGATAGGGATTGATTTCGCATCAAATATGATAGAAGAAGCTCGGAGTGACGCCAAAAATGCCAAAATATCACAAGATAGGTTTATCAAATCATCCATTTTTGATTTTAATTCTGATAGGAATTTTCATCTAATTTCGGCAAACGGATTAATAGAATATGTCTCAGAATGTGAATTTCTTGAATTCCTTAAAAAAGCCTATAATTTATTAAATAAAAACGGAATTTTAGTATTTGAATCACGTAACAGACTCTTTAATTGTTTTTCTTTTAATAAGTATACTTTAGCTGAAAAACAATTAGGAGAATTAGAAAACCTTTTGGAAGAATGTATTCTCTTCAACGAGATTAAAGATAAGAAAGCATTGCTCGAAAGTAATTTCACACCTCGAATATCCAAAAATTTGCAACACCATGAACAAACTACAAGTAAACATGCTAATATTGAGGTAGATACAAGGTATCAGTATACCCCATTCCAAATTATTAACACCCTTAGAGATAATAATTTTGAAGTATTAGACATATTTCCTGCACACATTCACGCTATTTCACCCAGCGCAAAAGACAAACACCCTGAAATTCATACCAAATTATCATATTATCTACTGAATCAAGTTGATATTCATCTCCCGTTAATACCACAAACCTCCTCCTTTATGATAACTTCAAGAAAAAAATGAACAATTACTGTAAAATAGTGATGTATCATTATGTTAGACCAATAAAAAATAGTCGTTATCCAAAAATTAAAGGTCTGGAACTAGATAGTTTCAAAAAACAGATTTCATATTTTAATAATAATTTTAAATTTATCGGCGCCAACGATTTAATATATTCAATCTACGATAACAAAGAAGTTCCAGATAATTCTATATTACTAACCTTCGATGACGGTTTAAAGGATCATTACTCATACGTTTTTCCAATATTAAAAAAAATGAAGATTCAAGGTCTTTTTTTTCCATCTTTTCGACCCCTAGAAGAAAAATGTGTTTTAGACGTACATAAAATTCAGTTTGTACTTGCTTGTTGTGATAAAATAAAAAATCTAATTGACGATATTTTCAATTTAATAAGAAAGTATAAGCATCAATATAATCTTGAATCTCCAGAATATTATTATGCGAAATTAGCTTCTTCTACTAGATTTGACTCTAAAGAAGTTATTTTTATTAAAAGAATTCTACAGATGGCGCTTCCAAAGGAATTAAGAAGTAAAATCACAGATTATTTTTTTAAAAAATATGTAACCAACGATGAAAAACCTTTTTCACAAGACCTGTATTTATCTCCTGATGAAATTAAAGAAATGACAGGAGAAGGAATGTATTTTGGGAATCATACCTTCTCACATGAATGGTTAAGTTCTCTAGACCCACAAGAATTAGATTTTGAATTGGCTCGAAGCTCTAAATTTTATTCCAAGATCAATCCTAATCAGAAAACATGGATAATGAATTATCCTTATGGGAATTATAGTAATCATGTTATAGAAAAAATAAAGCACTATGGATATAAAGTAGGATTAACCACTGAGGTCGGAGATGCAATTTTGGATGGATCAAACTCTTTTATTTTAAAACGATATGACACTAATGATTTTCCTTGATAATAAACAAAAAATTTGGTTCCCCCCCTATCCTAAATTAGAATTAATAATTTGATTGCATTTTAAATAACAGAAATTATTTACTCCCTTGTCTTAGGAAAGAATGAATGAAATGACTGACTGGAAAATTCCTCTTTATAAGATATACAGTGATGAAGAAGATCTTAATATCATATCAAAAGTCATCAAACGTGGTGAAAGTTGGGCTATAGGTCCCGAAATTGAAGAATTTGAAAACTTGATTAAAAATTACGTTGGAATAGATTATTGTGTTACATTAAATTCTGGTACGTCAGCGTTACATGCAACTTTGTTAGCGTATGACATAGGGGGACATGATAATGTTATAGTTCCTTCTTTTTCTTTCATTTCTACTGCTAATTCAGTTTTATTTGTAGACTCAAATCCTATTTTTGCCGATATAGAAAAAACTACTTTTGGTTTAGATCCAAAAGATGTTTTATCTAAAATCAATTCTAATACCAAAGCAATAATCCCCATGGATTATGGAGGCATGTCATGCAAAATTTTTGAATTGAAAAAAATCGCGGAGGATAGGAACCTTGTACTAATAGAAGATGCTGCTGAGGCACTTGGTTCCTCAGTAAATGGACAGAAAGTTGGTTCGGTTGCGGATATCTCTATTTTCAGTTTTTGTGGCAATAAAGTTTTGACGACAGGAGAAGGTGGAGCTATAGTTACCAATTCTAGAAAAATTTATGAGAAAATAAATTTGATTCGTTCTCATGGTAGATTAGATAATATCAACTATTTTCATAATCCACAAGGCTCAGATTACATAGAATTAGGATATAATTGGAGAATGTCTTCTATTACAGCAGCTTTAGGGATTTCTCAAATAACAAAACTTGATAAGATAATACATATGCGACAAGAAAATGCGAAGTATTTAACATCAAAGCTCTCTAAACATCCACAAGTTAAACCCCCTCTTCCTCCTGAAGGTTATGAACATATTTATCAAATGTATACTATAAGATTACCTGATAAAAATACCCGCGATAATCTTCATAAGTTTCTCTTACAAAAACGAATTTTTTCAAAGATTTACTTTGAACCAATACACCTCACAGAATTTTATAGAAAAAAATTTGGAACAAAAACAAACTCGTTACAGATAACTGAAGAGATTTCTAATCAAGTACTAACTTTACCTCTTTATGCTAACATGAATTCAGAAGAAAAGGAATATCTTACTTCATCAATTTCAGAGTTTTTTGATTCAAATCATATCCAATAAACTTATTTTTCTTGATTTAATTTATAAATCAGGAATTTCAAGCAGAATCTCTTTATTTTGCTAATTCGTTTGATCAAATATTGAAAGTTCTTGCAATTATTCCTGCGCGAGGGGGATCGGTAGGAATTCCTCGGAAAAACATAAGAAAACTTGCAGGAATACCTCTTATAGAATATTCTATCCTATCTGCAAAAAAAAGCCATAAAATCGATAAGATTGTTGTAACCACCGATGATAAGAAAATCGCAAAAATAGCTAAATCAGCTGGTGCTGAAGTACCATTTCTTCGACCCAAGAAGCTTTCAAAAAATAAGACAATAATAATCAATGTTATAAAACACACTTTAAAATTTCTTAAGACTAATCAATCGTTTGTGCCAGATATCATATTACTTTTTCAGCCTACCTCTCCATTAAGAACAACAAAGCTTTTAGAACAATCAATAAATATTCTGAAAAAATCAAAAGCTACTAGTGTGATTACTCTTTCAGAGGTAATTACACACCCATATTATTCGTTCTGGTTAAATAACGGATCTCTTAAACCATTTGTACCTAATTTTGAGAAATATAATCGACGTCAAGATTTTCCAAAACTCTACTATCCTACAGGTACAGTTTATGCATTTTGGAGGAAAACGTTAGAAAAATATGATTCAATCTATGGTCCAAAAATTATTCCACTTTTTGAAAAACAAGAAGATCATATTGATATTGATACAGATTTCGATTTTTTTATAGCGGAAATGAGAATTTTGTATTGGAAGAAATTTATAAAAAAATTTCGGCATACATAGTTGAATTTTATTTTTGAATTTCTTCGCTAAGTCGAATTAAATCAATTAATCCTTTTAATTCATTATAATCAAAACTTACTGGATTATCCGTAAAGTTACCAGTTTTATCTGGAGTAATATGTACTTCAATTATTTCCGAACCTAAAATTGCAGCAGTTAAAGGTGCTATTATATGGGCGCAATGATTGGAATAACCATTAAAATCTTTTATTTTGCTGAAGTCTAGATCAGACAATTTACAAGGATACTTAGGAACACAATAAAGCCATTTTATTTTGTAATTGTTGTTGATTTTGAAATTTTTGGGAACAGTTTGTGAGCTTATTATGATTTCCTTTCTTGTTTTAAACAACTTTTCTAATAATTCTGTTGTTTTATTTTCTAATAATGGTCTTCCATCTAATTCTCTCACTTTAAATCTTTTTACGAAGGGTTGAAGAAAATCTACTGCATCGGGATACATAGGTGTACAGAACCATTCTATTCCATTTGACTTTGCTAATTCGTTAATAGTCTCAATATTATTTTTCGTAATAGCAGATTTTAATAACTTGGATTTTTCAGAATGCTTCCTGACTATTTCTTCATTAAAAGCTTGAAATTTAACTGCATTGCATCCTACCTTTTTTACGTTAAACATAATTTCTCTAGCCAAATCAAAGTCTCCCTCCCAGTTCACACCTATTTCTGCAACTACAAAAATCATAAAATTCGTACTTTAGATTTGAATATAAATGGGTAGATCCTATTATTGTAAATCTATTAAGAAAGATAATTTTGAATATAATATTAGAATATGAAACGAAAAATTACTGTTACAACAGGTTCGAGATCGGAGTATGGAATACTAAGACCAGTGTTACAACAAATTTCCAAAAGTAAAAAATTAGAACTATTTTTGATTGTTACTGGAATGCATTTATCAAAAAAACATGGAATGACAATTAACGAAATCCGAAATGACGGATTTAAAATATCTGCTTCTGTAAATATGATGCCATCAAAGGATTCGAATTATTTAATGTCAGTAGCATTAGGTAAAGGAATTATCAAATTTTCAAAAATATTTCAAAAGATTCGTCCAGATATCAATTTAATATTAGGAGATAGGGATGAAATGTTAGCGTCTGCTCTTGCCGCTTATCATATGAATATTCCAAATGCTCACATACATGGTGGGGATAAATCAAAAGCTGGGATAGACGAATATAATAGACATGCAATAACAAAAATTTCAAATATTCATTATGCAGTAACCCTAAAGAGTAAAGAACGGATAATAAAAATGGGAGAAAATCCAAAGAATGTTTTTCTAACAGGTTCTCCAAGTATTGATGAAATATCTTTAAACAAGATAACAGATAGAAATACTCTAGACAAGAAATATGGAGTTAATTTTTTAGGCAATGAAATTTTATTGCTTCAACATCCAGTAACCTCTGAATCTGATTTAAGTAAAATACAGATTATTAACACTTTAAAAGCAATAAAAAAATTAAATAAAACAACTATTGCCATTGCTCCAAATTCTGATGTTGGTAACAGCCAAATTTTTAAACAATTAAAATCATTTTCTAGAAAATACCCATTCATAACTTTATACCCAACTGTACCAAGAAATGATTATCTTGGTATGCTAAAGTATAGTGGAGTATTGGTAGGTAATTCAAGTAGTGGCATGATAGAAGCAAGTTATTTTAACACTCCTGTAGTTAATATTGGAATTCGTCAGAAAAATAGAGAACGAGGAAAAAATGTTATTGATGTTCAAGATTATAATATCAATCAAATTTTCTTATCTATCACCAAAGCATTAAAGATGAAAAAACATATCACTTTTAAAAATAATAAAATATACGGCAATGGAAACGCTTCAGGCAAAATAGTTAGAAATCTTGAAAAAATAATTCTTAATAGACAATTGATTCAAAAACAAATATACTATTGATGTAACATGAAAAAGAAATTAAAAATAAAATGGAAAAAACCAGTTATTAAACATAGCAAGATTACAAAATATAATTATGTAGTTCAATATCCTGATAAACTAAAGACAGGAAAAAATTTTGATATCGGTACCTTCACATACATTAATTGTCAATATGGAGTTGAAATAAGTAACGATGTTAAGATAGGATCTCATTGTTCTATCTATTCAAATTCTACCATTGATAATAAAAAAGGACCCGTTATCCTAAAAAAAAATTGTAGAATAGGTACGCACAGTACCATAATGCCTAACGTATCAATTGGAGAAAATTCAATTATTGCAGCATATTCTTTTGTTACACAAAATGTTCCAAAAAATCAATTATGGGCAGGAATTCCTGCTCATTTTATAAAACGGCTCTAGAATAAACTAAAATTCTAATCAACTAAAAATGAAAAATTTTCAATACAGCTCTTACATGTTTTATTTTTATAAAATTCCCCCTTTCTATGGATTTCACGTAACTCTTTCATTTTTTCATTATTCCAAATTTCTTTTAGAGACTCAGTCTTCCAATTACCCACAACCAAATCAACTGCATAAAAACTACAACATCCTAAAACATCCCCATTACTTCTCAAAGTCATTCTTTTGAATGGTTCAGGACAATGAAATTTTTCAGGAATACTTTTTTCATGTTTTATTAAAAATTCATTTTCCTTTGATGGATTAAAGAACTTTCCTTCACCAAAGGGACTCTGAGGATTTTGAATACCTATATGATCAACTTTATCAGACCAATATTCAACAAATTTTTTATATTCGTGATTATTGATTTTTGTCCTTACAAATGTTAATCCAATTTTTGGGATCTTTTTATTAAGTGCTTTTCTTACTTGCAAAAAATCATAAATGTTTTTGATTGTCTTATCAAATTTCCCACCAATTCTAATTTTGTTGTAAGTTTCTTCTGTCACCGCATCAAGTGATACATTAATTTTGGTTAGACCAGCTTCAATTAATTTCTTAGAAACTTCTTTAGTAAGCAAAGTCCCATTGGTTGTGATAATAACATCAATTATTCCAGCATCATTTGCATATTTTACAAATTGATCGATATCAGTTCGTATGAGAGGTTCATTAATGTATGTTAATCTGATAGATTTTGTACCATTTTGAACTGCGTATGATATTAATTTTTTATAGTCTTCAAAAGTAAACCAGTCTTCTTTTTTTTCTATAGTATTCTCTACTGACCAAGTACACATAGGACATCTTAAATTACAGGAATAATTCAATTCAATTTCTAAGTGAGGAGGAAAATTTGTATCCTTTTCCATCTTACAAAATGATTCCCAATCTTTTCTATATTCAATCCATTTATCATATCCTTTAATTTGAATAAAATCTCTATCATAATCTTCATCTAAAATGATATTTTTTGATAGGCCACCATCATAACTAACTTCTTTTGTTTTCAATAATGATACTTTCTTACAAACTTTATATTTAATAGTTCGTTCATAAAATAACAAGTCATTGTTCAAAGAGAATAACGAATTATGAAAAATCAAACAACCTATAAAGATTGGCAACAATGGGGAAAAAAACCAGATTCTGAATCTAGATATAATATAGAAAGAGTGCGAGGGAATCTTTCTGAAATGCAGAGTACAAAACAACTGGTTAAACTAATTTCAACAATTTATCAACCTGGAATGAAGGTTCTTGATGTTGGATGTAATGTTGGACATTATTTAAGTGGAATCAGAAAAAAATTTCCCAATTTGGATTATACAGGAGTAGATGCCTATGATTCCTATATTACAATAGCTAAACAAGCATTTACAAATGATTCTAAAGCAAAATTTGAAGTAAAAGATATTTTCAGTCCACTATTTCCAGATAAACCATTTGACATTGTATTTTGTTGTAATGTAATCTTGCACTTACCAGATTTTAGAAAACCTGTGACAAATTTGTTAGAAAGCACAAAAAAAGTTTGTTTCATTAGAACTCTACTAGGAAACTACACAAATCTAGTTAAATCTCCAACTAAAGATGAATATGATGATGAGGGAAATCCTTTAGATTATTGGTATCTTAATACTTGGAAAAGGGATTACTTTACTGAATTTATACAAAAACTGGGCTGTAAAGTGGAATTAATTCCAGATGAGTTTGATCCTAAAGCAATTCAAAACGAATTTGAAATGACAAAAACTAATGCATCAGATAAAGGGACTCGAATAATTGGAAATTCACAAGTTATAGAAAATGTTCTTTGCAACTGGATGTGGGCAAAGATTACACCTACTTGAATACTCCACAATTTTATATGTATAAAGAGTAGAGGCACATCAATTTGAATAAAAAAAATGTTGTAGCGGGGTTGGGTGAAATAGGAATGCCTATTTTAAAATTAATTTCGAAACGAGAGCCCACTATTGGTTATGATCTTAATCCTAAACTAATAAACAAAAAAATTTTTATGAAATATGAAAAATTTCAAACTTCCTTTTTACACATTTGTATTCCTTATACTGATAAATTCACATCACATGTAGTATCTTTATGTAAAAAATTTGAACCAGAAATTCTGGTTATTCATAGTACTATTCAACCATACTCTACAAAAAAAATTCAAGAAAAATTGTCGATTCCTGTCATATATAGTGCAACCAGGGGAATTCATAAACGAATGATAAAGGACTTGAAACGTTATACTAAATTTTATTCAATTGATCCTAAAGCACCTAATGCCAAACATGCATCTTCATCCTATCCGCAACTAATGAAAAAATGTGGGGTAAAGACACAAAAAATTTCTACACCACTAACTTTAGAATTAGCCAAAATTGTTGTTGATACTTCTTACTATGGATGGTTAATCAATTACGCTCAACTAAGCAATATGATCGCAATGAAACACAAGGTAGACTATGACGAAATGTGGTCCTTTACTGATGAAATTCATAAATTTCTGGGGAACCGTCCAAAAATGTTTCCAGGTTTTATAGGAGGACATTGTGTAATTCCAAATTTAGATTTGATAAATGATA
>Ga0209431_10000772_pt1 | contig 26633 bp, 24 predicted proteins | sample RifCSP13_3_FD_184021 | JGI IMG/M metagenome (GOLD analysis project Ga0209431, IMG submission 184021) | Soil microbial communities from Rifle, Colorado - Rifle CSP2_sed 13_3 (SPAdes) (version 2) | ecosystem: Environmental > Terrestrial > Deep subsurface > Rock core/Sediment | place: Rifle...
GTGAGATAAAACACGAAAAGGCAGAAAGACTTGAAAATGAAGCACATGGAGAACACCACAAGGCAAGACAATCAAAAAAACACTTTATCAAAGCACTTTTAATTTTCGCTGCAGGCACTGCGGGAATATTCATAGGTGCAGAACCATTTATTCATTCTTTAAAAGATATGTCAATAGAAAGTGGAATATCAGTCGTTGTACTGGCTATTATCATTGCACCAATAGCCGGAGAAATGCCTGAAAAAATATCTATGATGATCTTGGCTAGAAAAGGAGCTTATGGCGCATCAATTGCAGTAGCAAACGTTCTTGGTTCAAAAATTTTAAACAATACATTACTTCTTGCAGTTGCAGTTTTTGCAGCTATATCATTTCGTGGGTTTACCGAAAAGATTCAAAATAACACCTTATTAGAATATCAAATGATACTGGTTACCGTTATTACACTTGTTGCAATTATTCCAATACTGAAAAACAAATTAGGATTGAAAACTGGCATAATGCTTTTGATCTTATACGTTGTTGGTATAGGACTGCAGGCCATACTGCCAAGTCTTTAAATTGAAACTGCCTTGATTCCTTCTACTTGTACCGATGGTGTGATCGTAGGAAGTGAATGCCAATTCAAAACATTCCTAGTGTCATTTCCTATTGATGAAATGTTTTGAAGTAACACTGGAAGGTTGTGAACTATTCGAACAGGTTTGCCAGGACTTTTAATTCTGCCATTTTCTATTATCTTGATTCCGCTTCTTGCCGTACAAGAAAAATCGCCACGTTCAGGATTTACAGCATAAGTATACCATAGCCTTCCAACAAGCAATCCTTTTTTTGTATTTCTGATAATCTCATCCTTTGACACTCCTTTTCCACTTATCATCAGGTTATGAGGAGATGGAAATGGAATTGGTTGAGCAGATCTGCCTACTGGAGAACCAGCTCTGCTTGCATTTCCTGTGGATTCCTTGTTTTCTTTGAAGGCATAAAACGAATCAGAAAAAGTACCTGAAAAAATTCCTCTATCTATTAGAGGTCTTGGAATGGTTAGAATACCCTCATCGTCAAATGGTTTACTGCCAAGTCCTTCGGGATGATGTGGATCATCAATCAGACTAAAACTTTCAGGAGCTATTTTTCCCCCAATCTTATCTACAAAACAACTTCTTTTTTCTGAATATATTTTAAGATTAAAGTTTGATGCAAAAACATAGGCAAGCATTTCTCCTATAGCATATGGCTCAAAAATTATACTATATGTTTCTGATTCACATTTTTGTGGATTTATAGAATTTACACACATGTCTGAAGCTTCTTCACCTACTGATTCTGCATCAAATCCATTTGTCGTTCTCGATGACATGTCTCCAATACCGCTTACTGTTGAATTTCCAACATTAGATTCTGCATTTATGGTACCAGCTAAATAGGTTGCCTTATCAGTACAATTCAAACCATTGCTGTTTGCAATTTCTATTTTTTCAAAAACAATATTCAAAGAACCAGATACAGCTGTAACTCTCTTGTCTTTTGTTGCAGCATTAATCATGATGTAAGCAATGTCTGCAGCTCGTTCTCCTGAAATGCTCTCGATCTTTTGGTCAAACACATTTTGTAGTGATGGGAATTTGGCACTTTGTGGTAATGATCTCCAGTAATTCTTGGGTTTTACAAGTGAAGTTGATTTTAAGGCAGATTCAACTACGTCGTTCTTGTCCAGATTTGATGTTGTAGCAGAACCAATTCTTTTTTGATGTATTATTCTTACAGCAAGTGATTTTTCTTGGTTTTGTTTTACCTCTGCTATCTCTGAATCAGTTATCCTTACTGTTATTATCTTTCTTTCCGCAAAAAATGCCTCGTATTCATCTATGTGTAAAGCTTTGGCTTTTGAAAGCGCTGCATCACACGCAGACAACTATTTTCGCCTATTGCTTTTGAATCTATATTTATCCAGTTTTATCAATTCTTGGTAAGACCCAAATTGTGCTGTGTCGTCTATCATATCTAAAACATCTTCTTTTTCTGATTCATACGTCTGGATTATCTTGTATAGCGTATTTCTTTGAGCAGGAACTCTTCCTATTTGCCTTATGAAATTTCTAATTTGTTTTGGTTTTAGTAATTGGCCATGTTTTGCTCCCGCCGCGGTAGATATACTTTCATTAATCAGCGTACCACCAAAATCGTTAGCACCCCACGTAAGCAAAAGTTGAGACATGTTTCCTCCTTCTTTTACCCACGATATCTGGATATTGTTTATGAAATTGTTTAACATTATTCTTGACACTGCATGCATCAAAAGAACATCGTTACCGTCAGCACCGCTTCTTATTTCATCATGAAGATTGTGTTTATACATTGGTGCTTCAGTATGTATGAAACTTAACGGGACAAACTCTGTGAATCCTCTGGTTTCTTTTTGTATCTAGCGTATTAACGCAATATGTTTGGTTCTATCTTCTGGAGTTTCTACATGTCCAAACATTATCGTTGAAGTTGAAGGAATTCCAAGTTTGTGAGCTGTCTTGATCACCTCTATCCAGTTTTTGACACTTATTCTTCCCGGTGATATTTTGTCACGCATTCTTTGATCTAAAATTTCTGCAGCAGTTCCAGGGAGCGAATCTACTCCAGCTTCTTTTAATCTCATTAAATATTCTTTTATCGGCAAATCTGATCTTGTTGCACCATAAAGCACTTCTTCTGGAGAAAACCCATGTATGTGAATATCTGGAATTTCCTTCTTTATTGCTCGGCAGATATTTTCGTAGGTGCTTGCCTCCATGTCTGGAGGTAACCCAGCTTGTATGCAAACTTCAGTAGCTCCAAGGTTTCTCGCCTCCTTGGCACGCCTAACTATTTCTTCTGTGGGTAGAGAATATCCCTCCTCTTCACGAAAATCTCTACTAAAAGCGCAAAAACCGCATTGCTTTATACAGACATTTGTAAAGTTGATATTTCTATTAATAACGTAAGTGACTTTGTCACCAATTCTTCTTTTTCTTAATTCGTTCGCAACTATTCCAATTAGATGGAAGTCTATGCCTTTGGCATAAAAAAGTCTTGAAGCCTCTTCGGCAGAAACTTCTTTTTCTGAAAGAGCTCTATCTAAAGTAGATGCTATTAGCGGATCAGACTGTCTTAAAAGATAATCAAACGATGATGTCTGCACTGTCATGTAAAATATCCCTTTTTTACAAGGCCTGCTGAATCTATAATCTCCGATATTCTTTCTCTTAAATGAGGATGTACAAGTGAAATGAATTCAGGATATACAGGAAGCCTAGCTTCAAGCTCAAATCCTGCATTTGATGAATTTTTTTCCACGGTATCGATAGAAGGCCACGAAAATTCTGGATTCACATAATCGGGAGTTATTGGAGATATTCCACCCCAATCATTTATTCCCACAGAAAGAAAGTCAGCATAAGAACCTGGAGAAAGATTTGGTGGAATCTGTATGTTTGCATGTGGCATTATTATTCTCGCAAGTGCTACCATGTTTTTAAAATAGACTTGTTCTGCTGAAGGAAAACTCTTCATTTTTGTATCTCTCTTTGGTTGAAAGTTTTGTAAAATGATTTCCTGAATGTGACCAAATCTTTCATGAATTTTTTTTATCGCATATATGGAATCAATGATCTCAAAGGCAGTTTCGCCAATGCCAATGAGTATTCCTGTAGTTGTTGGAATCCCAAGATCTCCCGCATCTTCCAAAACACGAAGCCTTGCTTTGGGATTCTTACTTGGCGCAAATTGATGAGGCATGTCTTTCCCAGAAAGACGCTCACTTGAATTCTCTAGCATCAAACCCAGACTAACGTTTGTCTTTTTCAACTCGTTCATTTCAGATTTTGTCAAATTGCCGGCATTTGTGTGAGGGAAAAGCCCCTCACTAAGTGAAATCTCTGAAGCATGTACTAAATATTCAGCAGTGCTACCAAATCCATTTTCTTTAAGCCATAATCTTGCTTCTTGATATTTCTGCTCAGGTCTTTCACCAGTGACAAACAATGCTTCTGTACATCGATATTTTTTCCCAATCTTTGCAAGATTGGAAATATCGTGTTTTGACATCATTGAAATCTTTGACTGACCAGGCTCTGACTTGTAAGTACAGTATGAACATGTATCTCTACAAAGATTTACCAAATTGAAAAAGACTTTTCTAGAATACGTAACAGTCTTTCCTTTGTTTCGATTTCTTAAGATCTGAGCAACACGATAAATTTCTGATGGATTTTTCTGTAATCCTTCATAAATCTGATAAGCATTATCCTTTGATATTTCATTATCCTCTAGCGACTTGTTTAATACTTCATAATTTGAAACAAGCTTACTCAATACCTCACATACCTAAGCCGGAGGTATTTATGCTTGTACTAAGGCTGATTGTTATTTGGTCGTTCCTCAAGAGTTAGCTCAAAGTTTGTAACGCGTCCTTCTCTAAGTATTTCTAAATCAATTGTGTCACCAACTTTCTTTTCACGCTGTAGATGAATCAAAATGTCATCGATTTTTCTTACATCTTTATGATCTACAGATAAAATTACATCTCCGCCAATCTGATATTTGATTCCGTCAATTTCTTTTGTTTCAGTTGAACCATGCAAACCTGTCTTTTCTGCAGGACTGTCTTTTACTATAGACACAACCAATAATCCTCTGGTATCTTGTAATCCAAGTATATCTGCAAGATCTGGATCAATATCTACTCCAGAAATTCCAAGCCAAGGATGTTTGTATTTGCCTTCTTTTATCAAAATTGGGACAATCTTTGAAACAGTATTAGATGGAACAGCAAATCCAATACCAGCAAATTCTCCAGTTCCTGATTGAATTGCTGTATTAATTCCAATTACTTGGCCTTTCATGTTAAGTAATGGTCCACCGGAATTTCCAGGATTTACTGCGGCATCAGTTTGAATCACATTAGGTATTGAAAATGAAGCAGTACCGGGAGTCGATAACAGTCTACCGAGTTGGCTAACTATTCCTGACGTCATGGAACCAGATAACCCAAAAGGATTTCCTATTGCAGCAACCTGGTCTCCTACACGAAGTGTAGCTGAATCTCCTATAGGCAATGGATGTAAAAGCGACGGATTCACGTCTACTTTGATCACAGCAAGATCAGTATAAGGATCTGTTCCAATTACCTTGGCATTGTATGACGTTCCATCAAGAAACGTGACTGTGGTTTTTTGCGAATCTTCGACTACATGATTATTTGTTATTATGTGGCCACTTACATCATAAACAATACCTGAGCCCAAAGAACGACCAGTTGGAAGTTCAACTGATTTCCGCACAGAGACTTTTACCACACCATCATCTGATTTTTCAAAAAGATCTGCAAGAGAAACTTCTCCTATGTTTTTAACCGTTGTCGCTTCTATTGTTTCTAAATTCGGTTCATTAGTAATAATGTCTTGTTGAGACATATCTAATCGGTTTGGAGCTAAATACAATGCAAATACTATCAGTACTATGACTCCTCCTATTACTCCACCAAAAACAGCACTTGTTTTATCCACGAAGGCAGGTGTATGACAGTTTATCTATAATCCTTACTACACATTTATCGCATTTTGAATCTGATTTGTCATGGAGTATGCTCTGCCTCGCCACATGAGCGCCCTATTACTTCTCACTTGTAAAATCCCACTAGCAAAACCTATCACAATCATAAAACTTCCTACTGGTCCAAACAGTGCATGAATAATGCTCAAACCTAGTCCTTTTTTTGATTCCAAAATTGCTGCAGTATAAAGTAATCCTACCGTAAATGCTGAAATGGAAAAAAGTACAGAAAAAGACATGCTAGAAATTGCAAATGGTGCAGCATAAACCAATATGGGAATTGGCATGAAAAGTAAAAAGAGAACTGCAAAAAATATCCCAACTGCAATTTTTTTATTTTGTAAATAAAGTGGAATTATTAATCTTTTAAGAGCATGCCATAAAGTTGGTAAATCACGTGCCCACACTGCCTCAAAAAGATGTTCAGCACGCACCATCTTCATTTTAAAGCCTGATTCTTTCACTTTTTTTCCAAGCGCACCATCTTCAACAAGCTCGCCTCTTACTCCCTCATGGGTTCCTACTGACTCGTAGATTTTTCTTTTTATTATGAAAAAACTACCAAAAAAGTAACCTGTCTTTTTTGATGGGTCATTTACCCTGAGTGCAGAAAATCTTGTATGCAAAAACGTTGAAAGCATGGGGAGCGTGATTCTAGTCCAAAAATCAAGACAAAGCATTCTTGGCATGGCTGTAAGTGCATCTAGATTCTCACTAAGAAGATGTGAAACAGAAAGTGAGATCGTTTTTCTAGAATGATTTGTGTCTGCGTCTGTAAAAAGTAAAAGCTCACCAGTAGATTTCTTAAATCCCTCAAAACATGCCCAGTTCTTTCCCATCCATTCTCCTGGTTTTGGTTTTGCAGTGACATGAATTATTTTTGAATTCTTTTCTGCAAAATTACTTATTATCAGTCCTGTTTTATCCTCTGAACGATCATCAATTGCAATTATCTCGTAATCTTCATAATCTTGATCTAAAAGTGAATCAAGACATTTTCCAATAAACTCTTCTTCGTTTCTAGCTGGTAAAATTATAGATACCTTTGGTTTTTGTTGTGATTTTTCAGTAAACTTGTCCAAGTATGGAGAATCGCGAAACGAGATCCACATTGATCTTATCAAAAGGATCCAAGTAATAGAAACACCAAATAGAATTGCAGATAGAATATAGTTGAAGACATCAACGGCAAGTTCCATCTTGGCTATCTCTCTGCTTCTTGTTTTATGCTTTGAAGAGCTTGTTCTGTACCATTTTGAATGTGTTTTTTTACCATCCCTGTGAACATTCCCATTATTCCAGAAAGCTTGACATCCCATGCTGCCTCAAGATGAGTTAAATTTCCTTCCGGATGAAGGCTAATTGTTTTTGTGCCATTTATTATTCCCTTGGTGAATTCCGCATGAATTTCTTCTTTGGGGTGTAATGTTACCGTCTGCATACATTTTGAATCTTTGAAGGCAATTGTAACTTCACGAGTAATTTTATTACCTTCTTTTGATATGTTTCTAATTTCTTTTGTGCCTTTCCAAAATTTCGGTTCGTTATCAAGGTCTGATACTAGATTCCAGACTTTTTCTAGTGGCGCATTTATCTCAACGGAAGTTCGTATTTCTGCCATGTTCGGCATTCTTTACCGTCTACATATTAGTCTTGACGAAATCAATTTTAACATGGTAAAAGGAATCGTCTTATGCCAAACATAACATATGATGATTTTGCCAAACTTGATCTTAGAACAGCTAAGATTGTTTCTGTAGAAAAAATTCCAGGAAAATCACGAATCATAAAAGGTGTAATTGACCTGGGTGACGAAAAACGTGAAGTCGTAATAGGTGGAGCAGAGTATTATCAACCTGAGGAACTTGTAGGCAAAACAGTTGTTGTCATTGCAAATCTAGAGCCAAGAAAAATTGCAGGGTTTGGATCAAATGCAATGCTTTTAGCTGCTGATGTAAACGATAAACCCTTTTGGCTTACGGTACAAGAAGATGTACCACTTGGAACAAAAATAAAATAATTAATATGTTGTTTTTCTAATTTAGATTTTCAAATTTTCAGTCATGGTGTGTTTTGAAGTAATTATCTTATCAGGATTGAGAATGTTTTTTGGATCGAATCTATTTTTTATTTTCTTAAATACAGAATACACATCTTTGCCATACTGTAACTTCACAAACTCTGATCTTGCTAGGCCATCTCCATGTTCGCCTGTTATCGAACCACCAATAGCTATGACTTGAGAAAAGAATTCTTTAGCTATGTTTCTCATTCTTTCCTTATTTTTGCCTTTTAATATTGGTCTGATATGGAGATTTCCATTTCCAGCATGACCATAAAGTACAAATCTCATCTTGTATTTTTTCGAGATTTTTTCAATTATATCAACAAGACTGACTAGCTTCCTAACAGGAACTGTGGCGTCTTCTATTATTGTAGGCATGCTTTCTTTTGTTGTAATACTTCTAAGACTGACTGAAAGCGCTGAATTTCTTAAATCCCACCATTTTTTTATTTTAGAATCATCAGTCAATATCTCTACTATTTTCGCTTTCGAAGTAATCTTGCGTAGATTTTTTTTACATCTGTCAAGTTTGTAATCAAATTCAACAAATAATAGACATCTTGAATTTTTCGTTAACCTATTTTCTATATGCCTGATTATGTTATTATCTACAATTTCTAGTGCTGATGGTTTTATCTTGACTATTTCTGCAGAATCCAAAGCAGCTTGCTTTATGCTCTTATAAGACAAGATTACAAGCATACGTCTAGCTGGAATTGGTAGTGTTCTTAGTTTGACAGATGTGATTACCGCCAATGTTCCCTCTGAAGCTGCAATAATCTTATGCAGATCTGATATTGTTTTAATTACATCCAACCTATAACCACAAGAATTTTTTGAAACATCTGGGAACTTTTTTTGTAAATTGGTTTTAATTATTCCAAATATTGTTCTACTGAACTTTGATTTTGATGGAAGTTCAACTACCTGACCATTTGCTGTTATTATTCTGACTCCAAGTAAGTTGTCAATAGTACTGCCATATTTTAGAGAATGACTACCACTGGCGTTTGTAGCAACCATGCCGCCTATGGTGCAATAAGGACCGATAGATGGATTTGGAGCAAAAAACCTGCCTCTCTTTTCAAGTTTATTATCTAGGTTCCCCTTAAATACACCAGCTCCTACCTCAGCATGATTCCGACCTATCCTAATTTTATCAAAATTTTTTAGATCAAGAATTATCCCTTTTCCTAACGCGCTCCCAACAAGGCCAGTACCTGCACCTCTGACAGTAACAGAAATTTGGTTTCTTGAGGCATACTTTAAGACTGAAACTATATCTTGTTCGTTATCAGGAATTACCACAACTAGTGGTTTTACGATATACGAACTAGCATCAACAGAATAAAGATTCAAACCATGTTTATCAGATAAAACTTGACAACTTATCATTCTGGCAATATCTGCAACTTTTTTTGAATTCATAAGAGTTCTTAAGTTATCTTAGATTAAAGTTTAAAATGACTACAACGCACCAAAATTGATGTGTTGACAAAGATTTAATTTGGTAAAGTCAAGTTTTAGAATTATTGGAATTTTTAGGAATAAATATAGATAAACTCTTTGATGCTAATGATCAATCAAACCCCCTGATGTGGCTTGTTTGGATTGTGCCAATAATAATTTTCATGTTCTATGGACAGAGAATTCAACTACAAATAACATCTTCAGAAATTTCCAAATCACTTGAAAAACTAAAGACGTACAAAGAAGAAACAAAAAAAGAGTTGATAGAATACATAAAAACTACTCTAAAACCATCTACTGATCCTTCTCCAAAAATTGATCGATTTTTTGAGCACTTTACAATAATGCCAGTAGATATGGATCCAAACGGAATTGTTCAAAAAGTGAGACATGTTATGCGTTCACGCGAAGACTTTACGCGATTGCAGGTCAAAGCATTTTCTCCAGATATCAGTGGTCTTGAAGCAAGTAAGATCGAAAATATCATGGAAGTAGCTAACACATTACATCTTCTCTACAAAATAGTTAGGCATCTTTTCCTTACTGCAAAAAAACAAAACAACTTTCCATTGATCTTACCATTACAAATGATGATGCCATTTATTATGGAAGAAGCAGAGGCTCTAAAGACGGCTGTATCTGCCTTCAAACAAGGTCAACCTCTTGGTGACGGAATAGGCCCTATGGTGGTAGGAAAGATGATGCTTGGTACTGAAAAAAAGACAGCAGCATTTGAAACTGTATGGAGCGAACATGAATACGAAGGAAGAAAGTTGTATCTGATGAAAGCAGAAGGCCCTGCAGCTACTGTTGGAAGGCCAGGAGACGCACTGGAAAAAATTCTTTCTGAAAATCAACTTGATATCATAGTTATGGTCGATGCTGCTCTGAAATTAGAGGGGGAAGAATCTGGATCAGTAGCACAAGGTTTTGGTGCTGCCATTGGAGGAATTGGAACAGACAGATTTCAAATGGAAGAAATTGCAACGAAGCACAAAATTCCAATCTATGCAATTGTAGTAAAACAGTCAATAAAGGATGCCATCACCATTATGAAAAAAGAAATCGCAGATTCAGCAGAAAAGGTTACATCCCAAGTTTATGAAATAATAAAAGAAAATACAAAAACTGGGCAATCTGTGCTTGTCATAGGTGTTGGAAACACTCTAGGGGTTTCACAATGATATTTTCAAAGAAAAAAGAAATTGTTACGCCATATTCAGTTGAAGAATGCGGTTCCTGTAAAGCAATATCTAAAAGAAAATTCAAAGAAGGAGATTATATTTTCAAAAACACTGACTCGTGTTCTCCATGCAAAGGTCAGCTATCAATTGTTAAAATCTTTGGCGAAGTTCTTAAAGTGTAGTTATTGTAACTCCGTTTTCCTGAGGTATGAACGTGTGCTCTGCTTGTGCAACTCTTTGGCCATTCGCTTCTATTAATACAGGATATGATCGAACAACCTTATGTTTTGTGAGTTTTTCAAGAAGATTTCTGGCTGTTTTTTCATTCCATTGAGGTAATAACCATCGTAATGCAAAGGGAAGCATGTTGAATTTTTGCCAGATGTAATCAACAAGTTTGTCACATTCAGGATCCTTTATCTTCTTTCTTGAAACAAGCGAAAAGATGTTTCTTGTTTTTCCTTCACGTACAAATCCAAGACCATCACGTGTTGTAACAAAAGGCTCACAAGCATAAGCTTCTGTTGGTAAAAATGAAAAAGACCCTATGGACCAGACATTTGGAATAGACTTGCCTGCATGAATGGTATATTGTTCAAGCGAATGTCCACTAAGATTTGCTATGGGTACCCCACCCATCTGTTTTATTGTATTTTCTATTGTTTTTCCGACATCGCTAGATTTTACGCCTGCTCTTATCATGGAAATTGCATCTTTTAGTGCAGCTTCTGCGGCCTGTATCAAATATTCAAATCTTGGATCATAGCAGACTGTAACTGCAGTGTCTGCAATGTAACCATTTACCTGAACGCCAAGATCTATTTTTAGTAAATCCGTATCCTGTACAATTTTCTGATCATTTGGCTCTGCAGTATAATGAGCCGCAATTTCATTTAAACTCGTATTCACAGGAAAAGCACATTTGCCTCCTTTTTTAGTAATTTCGGTTTCTATTGATTCACAAATTTCAAACAACGTAGATCCCACATGATATTTTTTTCTTGCATTTTCTCGTACCTCCGCAGCAATCTTTCCTGCACTTAGGTAATCCTGAATTTGCATAGGCTAGACTAGATTTTGTATGTTATTTAAAATCATCACATGTGAAGCTTAAATTGGGGACATTCAAACTGCTCTCATCTCGGGATCGTGGTCTAGCTTGGTATGATTCGGGTTTTGGGTACCTGAGGTCGTCGGTTCAAATCCGGCCGATCCCACCATTTTAGAGTACAAAAATCTATGCAGTGATCTCTTGATTTGGAAGATCAGTCAAAGTGAAAACAAACCTTGAACCCTGAAAATCAGTAGTGCCTTCTCTCTCCCAATTTACTTTATATGACTTTGTCAAATGGCCACCAATGATAGATATTATCTGGGGAACCTCAGCGTACAATCTTTCTACCTTTTCTTTATCTCTAGTCATAAGAAGCGAACGACGTTTTTTCATTAGATATTTTATGGCCACATTTTTGTGTTGATGTCCCTCTACCTCAATTTTCTCGGCTCCTAAATCAATTACGAATTTGCGCTTTCCCATCTAAGATGTTCTTATCAAAAATCTACTAAAAGATGAAGACCAACAGAAAGCAAGTAAAAAGAGCACAAATTATGACCAGATTTACAAGAAATCGGTATTCCCACAGTTAGTTCTTATCTCACTTTGGTGAATCTATCAACGCCAGGCGATGAAGAAGAGTTAGAGACATGATATAAGATGAATGCAAATTCAGTGACTCTGAGTACTGGCATAGATTTTTATTAAAACTTTCCAGATAAAAAAATAATTGCCGTTTAAAAAACGAGAAATAATTCTAATTCTTGGAATTTTATTTTTAATGATAGGCATGATGTCATTCATCGCACCTATTTATGCTGTGTCTATTGCAATCGTCATTTATTTTGGAGTTAGAGTATTTGTCGGAAGAAGAAAAAAACAAATCCAAGAATCTATTGTAAAAGGAGCTTGCTCAGTATGTGGTCAAGGAATAATTAAAAACAAGTGCCCCAATTGTGATAAGCTAAATGATTCTCGTTCCGCATGAGAAGGTATTGTAGGATGAATTATACGCACTACTTATTATTCACAGAATCGTATTTTTTATCTTGTATTTGAAGGCATATTGTACATTCACAACGAGCTCAACTTTTCCACAATCAACACCTAAAATTATATTATTTTTGATTAAATGGTAACAAAGGTAAGAGAATTGAGGCTACATTTACTGTTTGTATTTCTAGGATTGATCCTATTAGTTGGGCAAGCAACTCCAGTTATTGGTCAGTCAATGGATTCTGAAGCTCACGTTGTAATCAATGAGATAGATATTAATCCCCCTGGAAATGATTCAAAAAGCGTTTTTGAATGGATTGAACTATACAACCCTACTGACACTGCGGTCGATTTGGGAGGATGGAAAATTGGTGCAACCAGTGGAATAAAAAAGACATACACAATAACAGAGGGCACGAAATTAAAGAGTGGAGGGTTTGTTACTTTTTCTTATGGCCCACTATGGTTTCCCGATACTTCCTCAGTGATTCAACTAAAGGATAAAAATGGAGAAATTGTTGATTCGACTTCAACATTAAGGGATATTGAAAACGGCCTCAAATCTTGGCAGAGGACTACAGATGGATTTGATACAAACTCTTTTACTGATTGGATTTTTAGAGCAGCAAACGCGGGTTCATCAAACGGCAAGACTGGTTTTACCACAACAAACGAATTTCTATCAATAAACGTTTCAACTGACAAAACGATTTATGTTTCTGGTGATGTGGTAAAAATTAGTGGCGAAGTTTCAAAAAAAGTTACTTTGCCAGATCAAAAATATACTATACAACAAATACATCTCAAAATAACAGGACCACAAAATTTCAAAAAATCCATTTCATTGTTCGCCGATAGAATGAATGCCTTTAAAACAGAAATGAAAACTGATATAGTCCTAAACGTACCAGAAGGTAATTACAAAGTTATTGCAGACTATGCAGGCGAGATTGCACAAACATCGTTTGTCATTTCCAAAAAAACCTCTGCTTCTCAAGAAATTGAATTATCACCAACAATCTCAATTGGTGTGGACAAGTCAGTCTACCTACCAGGTGAAACAGCAATTCTTAGCGCTAATACATCAAAAATTGTTCCATTTACAGGAATGAAATTCAAAATTTTCGATCCCAAACAAAAACTAATCTATGATGGAACATTATATCCAGACACCAAAGGAAAATTCTCAACTAAATTTTTCATAAATTCAATCAAACCAGTCTTTGGAGAGTACAATATAGCTGCAACATATGACAAAGAAACAGCTCTGGCTTCATACCAACTAGTACCAGAAATTAAAGAAGATGTCATAATATCCTTATCCATAGACAAAAAGGTCTACGGACTAGGAGATGTTGTAACAATTAGTGGACGAAGCAACAAAGTCTGGGTTTCTTCTCTTGATCTAGAAATTGTACAATCCTATAAAAGCAAAGATATCACCGATACCTTTGTTGTCAAGGATCTTCTCAGACTAGAAGGAGACGGCACCTTCAAATACGAATTCAAAATTCCAAACGACGAAAAACGATTTGGTGATTACAAAGTAAAGATATTCGGTGAAATCGGTTCTGCAGAAAGTTCCTTTAATGTAGTGGAAAATCCAAACGATTTTGTCGAATTAGAGTCAAAGCCACTTTTGATTTCAACTGACAAAGAATCCTATAACATCGGTGACAAGATAGTTATCTTGGGCAAAGTAGCAGAAATAAAAAATTATGTAAGTCAAGTAGTGCTGATCTCGGTTGCTAACGCAGATGGGACACCAATAATTTCAAAAGCTGATCCTCGAGGGACTGCAGGTGACAAGGATGCAAGATATTCTTTTACTGGAATACCCGATGCATCAGGAAATTTTGAGGTATCAAGTTCAATCTCAAGAAATATTTTTGCTAGCGGAAAATATATTCTAAAGGCAGTTTATGGCAATGACCATGCTTCCACTTCATTTGAGGTAAAGGATTCTCTTGACAGAAGTAGTGGGGTAGTAATTATTGCTTCTACAGATAAAGAGGTATACGGCGTGGGCGAAAAGGTAACACTAACAGGTGGTGTTTCCACCTTTACTGCTCAGTCATCCTACACCATACTGCTGACATATCCTAACGGCAAAACTACACAGGGTGGTGTAACACTTGATAAAGGGCAATTTTCATGGTCGTGGACAGTACCCTCGCGTGGCACTGTTTATGGGCTATACAAAATAACAGTACGCTCAGACTCGGATCAAACAAATGCATTCTTTAAAGTATCAAAAGATCCAGAATCAGAACCAAAATTACAGCCCCTAATGATTGAAATTGCCAAGGACGTATATCATAGCGGAGAAACTGTCAATATTTCTGGTAGTGTGATAAAGGAAGTTTCTGGGACAGAAGGACTGGTTGTTAATCAAAAACCAGAAATTATAGTAAAAAATGAAAAAAACAAAGTAGTTTTCACAGCATCTCCAGATCTTGGTGCGGATGGTGGATTCAAAACCTCAGTAAAATTAGTTCCAGGTGTTTTTAAGACTGGACAATACAAAATATCTGCAAAATATTATAATGAAAAAGACCAGGCTGTTTTCAAAGTTGATGATAGATTCAATATCGGCCAAGACATTCCTCTAGTTTTACTTCTAGAAACTGATAAAGAAAAATATCTACCAGGAGAAACTGTTAAGGTATCGGGAAAAACAAGTAGGATAATATCAGTTTTTGATGTAGACGTGAAGATAACCAAAGATTATGTTTTAATTTCTGATGCTACTGTGAAATTTGATGGGTTGGGTTCTTTCCACTTTGATTATGCCATTCCTCAAAATGAAAATCTTGGAAATTACACAGTAGAAGCTGATACTGACTTTGACTCAACTACTGTTTTGTATGAAGTGGTAAATGAATTGCCGCCTGAGATAATTGCACCACCAGCAGATAAATCAACAACTGATACAAACAAACCTGCTGTACCTAAGAAACTAACCGATGTAGTAAACAGGATCACAGACTCTTCAATCCCAATAACGGTTGAGGCAAAAGATGTTGGAGAAAAAATGTTTGTACCAACACTTGTTGAAGGAATACTACGTGTAAACGTAGGTGATGAATCCAAAGTGAACATTAAGGTGACCTCTGGTGACGGAACATGCCTTATAGGGCAAGACGATGATTGTAAAATAACAAAATCTACACGAGAAGGCAGCTCCTTGTATAAGATTGTTAAAGTAGGTGATACTGATCTTAAGATAAGATATAGCGGGCATGGAACAAAATTAGAAAAATTCACAATTTTGCCAGAAGGTAAAGATGGAACAATTCCTGAAGGTGACTGGAACGTGGAAATAATAAAAGACAAACAAATTTCTAGATTCTACTACAAGATTTCATATACTTCTATAGAGTAAACATACACGATGCAAGTGCAAGTATTGATGTTTAGGCAGGATGATCCAAAAAAATGTACAGCGGCAAAAATTGTAAAATTCAAACTTGCGACAAGTGTTAGAACAACTTTATCGAATACATTGCTGTTAGACCCATTTGCACAAAAAACACTTTTGAGAAGTGATGTTTCTCTTGTAGATTCTATAACAGGGATTGACTGTTCTTGGGAGTTGGCAGGAAAAACATTTACAAAAAAATTTCTTGGGATTGCAAGAAAACTACCGCCCCTTCTAGCAGGAAATCCAGTAAATTACTCAAAACTTAACAAACTCACAACAGTTGAAGCTATCGCAGGAGCTGCCTTTATCATGGGTTTTGAAAGTCTTGCGCTAGATCTTCTTGGCAAATTCAAATGGGGTCACACTTTTTATGAGTTGAATCAAAATCTTCTTGAAGACTATTCTAAAGCAAATTCTGAAGAAGAGATCAGATTTATCACAAAAGAATACCACCTTTTGGTTTAAAGCCAAAAGATTTTCTCCTTTACCAGGCGTATTAGTCAACGGGTAGAGATTTATTCAACCATTTTTTCCACACGGATAGGATATGTCTACTGAGAAGTCATCATCAGGTCTTGTTCGCAGTCTCTCTCTACTAGATATAACTATGGTAGGAATTGCCGCAATGATCGGCGGCGCAATATTCGTACTGGTAGGTCCTGGTATGCATGAAGCAGGACCTGCTCTGATTATCGCTTTTTTGATAAACGGAATAATTACTGTGTTCACAGCCCTGACATATGCTGAACTTGGTTCTGCATTACCTGAAGCTGGTGGAGGATACAAGTGGATAAGAGAGGGTCTTCCAAGGCCAAATGCATTCATCAGCGGTTGGATGGCATGGTTTGGTCACATGATTGCGGGAAGTCTATATGCTGTTGCTTTTGGCTCCTTCTTTGGTCATCTGCTTACTGTTACTGGGCTCGCAGGTTTTCTTGGTGGTATTCCTCCTGATAAATTAATAGCAGTTCTTGTAATCATACTCTTTACTTACATTAATGTCAAAGGAGTTTCAGACACTGGAAAAATAGGCAACGCTATTACCTTTTCACAACTCGCTATTATTGGAATTCTTATTGTGGCAGGCTTGTTTGCAATGGCCTTTACAAATCCTAATTGGCCAACGAATTTTGAAGAATTTTTTCCAAATGGAAGTATTGGTTTGATTATTGCTATGGGTCTGACATTCATTGCTTTTGAAGGATACGAAATAATAGTACAAACTGGTGAAGAAGTAAAAAATCCAAAAAAGAACATTCCTAGAGCAATTTTCATTTCATTAGGAGTTGTTGTAACTCTTTACATTGTATTTGCATTTGTATTCATTGGTGGTTTAAATTCAGCAGAAATTGGAAAAGCATCATGGCAGTTCATAGGTGAGCATAAAGAACTTGGAATAGCAGAAGGTGCAAAATTTCTATTACCTTTTGGCGCTCTCATAGTTCTTGCAGGCGGACTCGTGTCAACACTTTCTGCATTAAACGCTACAACATTCTCATCAAGCAGAGTTGCATTTGCAATGGGGAGGCAATACAATCTTCCTGTAAAATTTAGTACAATTCATCAAAGGTACAAAACACCATATTTTGCAACACTTGCATCTGGATTCATCATGATAATCTTAGCGGTATTGTTACCCTTGGAACAAATTGCTTTAGCTGCAAGTGTGATGTTTTTGTTTCTCTTTGCTCAAGTCAACGTGGCGGCAATAACAATCAGAAGACTCTATGGTCACAAACTTGACTATGGATTTAAGACTCCACTCTTTCCATTTTTACCACTAATTGGAGTTTTTTCTACGATAGGCTTAGCGATATATCTTTTAATTTATAATCCGCTTAGCTGGCTAATTGCAATAATCTGGGTAATAATTGGGTTCTCAATTTACAAAGTGTACTCTATTAAAAAGGAACTAGAACACTATGCACCATTAGTAGCAAGTGAAGGCCCACAAGAAAGGAAAGACTACCGTATAATGATCGTTTACCAACCATCTAGTGCAGAAAAGTTAGCAAAAATAGCTTCTGCCCTGGCACAAGATAAAGATGGTGAAATTCTATTTCTTAATGCGGTAATAGTTCCAATACAACTTCCTTTGTCTTCTGCTCAAGGATTTGCAGAACCTGCTATGAAGTCTTTTGATGAATTAAAAAAAGTGCTGCCAAAATCTGTCGAGCATAGATACCTTGTGAGGCTTTCACATGATACTACTGAAGCCATACTTGCAACAGTTGAGGAGCAAGGAATTAATCTACTTATTATGGACTTTCATAGTCTACGGAGCAACAGAAAACTACTCTCCCTTACCACATGTGATATTATTGGAGTTAACATCAAAGAAAACTTTGAAAAGGAATTGGCAAACATTGTGGTGTCATATGATAAAGGAAGACATTCAAATCTTGGATTGGAAATTGCAAATTCTGTCTCAAATTCATTAAACAGCAAAATACGAATTGTTAGGGGCGTTGTTGAATCTCCTGAAGAAGAACGTGACATTTTGGGTAGAATTAATGAAAGGATGTTTGATCTTGACATGAAAAAAATTCCAGTAGAAAGAGTTTATTCACAAACAGATAATGTGACACAAAGTCTTCTCCAGAATTTTGACAATGGAATACCAGAAATAATAATAATTGGAGCAGGGAATCAATCAGACCAAGCCTTTAGCCCAAAAACAATGGAGGTTATAGAAAAATCTCCAAAGACAGTATTTGTTATACGTGATTCTAGGTTGTCAGGAATACAAGCTAGATATTTCTGGAATGTAATTGCACCTAGACTCAGAGAAAACCGATTTATTTATAGAATGTATCTGGATGGTCTAAGGTTGATCTTTTTCATTAGAATGAAACGTGCAAAAGCTCGTTCTGACGAAGATTACTTTACACCAAAAATGTAATTTAACACGCATCTAGTATTAACAATCTTAAAATAGAAATTTTTACTTTGTATTTACAAGTGCGAGCTGGTGCACGAGCTACTGCTAAGGCAGAGGAAACTCCTCCCTCCATGCAGTAAGTGTGATCCAGAGATGGATAATCAGAGATGGTTGGCTCCAGAACAGAAAAAGATCTGACCCGGCGTACTATGATGGCAAAACCTGAGGTTTCCGGCAAAGAATGAAAGAGCTGCCCCACACGGAGCAAGGCCAAACAAAACTATAAGGACTGCACTTTGTTTAGGTAGGCCGCATAGCTGAATCTCGTAAAAACAGAAGGAGGGTTACGGCTGGCACGCACTAACTTTTATTTTATTGGCCTCTTTGTTTTTTGAGCTTTCTATCACTCCATACTAAAACAAAGACTGCAACAGCACCACCCATGGCTGCCATTCCGTACATTACACCTACTGGAAATCCTCCAGTAGAAGTTGTTGCATAACCTTCTGGTACTTTGGGACTAGAGCCAAAGTATTCTGCCTCATCTACTGTAACATCAGTAACAAATCCGTCTATTGAAATAGTTGCAGAATTTGCTGACTCTACTGTTCTAATTACATATTTTTTATCAGTGGTAAACTCTACCTCTTTTTCTTTCTCAGTTTGAATTCCTTCTCTTAGGCTACTTTCACCCATGGTAAAACTTGTAATTACTAATTTCTCTTTGTATCCCCACTTGGCTGTTTCTGAAATTGTTCCAGACGGATCAAAGAGATGATGCCAGTTGGAAAGCGGTTGAGACAATATTCCACTTGCATCGATCAAACTATCATTCAAAAGAGTTTCCCCTTCTGTACCTAATATTTTTTCATAGACTTCAGGAACCTCTTTCTTTAAGAACCCTGTCAATGTATTAATATCGACATCACCATGCTCTGCATCTGTTATTGTTACTGGCCCCTTTACTGTTATTCCTCTCCAATGAGAGTCAATAAGAGCTGAATTTGTATCGTCTGCTGGACGTAAAAGATAGTTTGTCATTGTGGGTACGAGGGTTACTTTATAATCTACTGCAGCTTGTCCACCCTGACCCTGGATATGAGCTCTATATGTTAACTTCAAATCAGTAACAAAAACAGTGCTGTCTATACTTTGTAAATTAGAATTCATTTTTTGTATGAGTTCAGAAACACCTGGGGTGTCTTTGTCTGCCTCGATACTTACCAAAACATCCTCACCGTTCAATAATTCTGAAATTTCTCCTCCATCTGGATATTCTATAAAGACCGTCTTTAAGAATTTGAAAGTAGGTTGTACCTCAGTTAGATGTGTGCTTAGTCTTGCATCGAGTTGAGCTGCCCAAATAGGGGAAATGCTACCAATAACTAAAAGGCCAATTAATCCAACTGAGAAAATCAGACTTCTTGACACGGGGAAACTGCTTTTGCTGAGTGTAATAAATCTTCTTTTTCAAAATGTATTGGTTTAATAATTTGAGGTCATCTAGCAAAATTATTATTGTGCATGTATCTTCATAAACAAATCTTGGTGAACTAGAAAATGATAACAATACTTGCTGGTGGAACCGGTTCTGTGAAACTTGTTCGTGGAATTTCTTCACAAACAAGAGACATCAATGTTATATCAAACGTCGGTGACAACTACTGGCTTTACGGCCTGTATGTATGTCCTGACATAGATACGATTCTTTATGGACTTGCTGACTTGCTTGATATCGACAAAGGCTGGGGAATAAAAAAAGACACTTTTGGATTTTTACGTCAAATGGAAATACTTGGGGAAGAAACTTGGTTTAAGATTGGTGATAGGGATGTTGCAACTCATCTTCTAAGAACTAACATGCTAAAAAATGGCAAAAATCTAACCGATATTACTGCTTGGATGTGTCAAAAATTTGCAATTGATACTAAGATAATTCCTGTAACAGACAATAGTGTTGAAACAAGAATTGTGACAAACAAAGGCGAACTTCACTTGCAAGAATACTGGGTAAAATACAGGGGTCAAGACAAAGTAGATGGAATAAAATATCTTGGTGCTGACAAGGCACGCGCAAATCCTGCAGCAGTTAATGCGATCCATGATGCAAAGTTGGTTGTAATTGCTCCAGGTAATCCACTTACTAGTATAGGGCCTATTTTGTCTATTAAAGGAATTAAGAAGGAACTTTCAAAATCAAAAAAGAAAGTTGTTGTTGTGAGTCCGCTTGTTGGTAACAAAGCAATTAGTGGCCCTGCCGTAAAGTACATGGAAGCAGCAGGAATGGAAGTTTCTGCTTATGGACTTGCCAAGATGTATTCAGAAGTTGCATCACATATGGTAATAGATTCATCAGATCGATTACTTACAAGAAAGATCGAAAACCTAGACATGCATGTGTATGAAACTAAAATAAAAATGAAAGACAAAATTGAAGAAGATGCACTTGCTTCATTTATTCTAAAACAAATGCATGTCTAATTTTAGAACTGCAGCGATAGTTCCTGTAAAAACTTTTTCAGGGGCTAAAAAGCGACTTAACCTTTCTCCTGAAAAAACTGAGATTATCTGCAAGTTAATGCTAGAGGAGGTCCTAAGTACGATTTCAAAATCTAATCTAATAGAAAAGACTGCGCTTGTAACTAAAGATGAAGCTGCGTTTGCTATTGGGAAAAGATTTGGGTGCATAGAAATCATAGACGAAAAAGAATTGGGAGTAAATAATGCGGTCTCTTTGGCAGATGGATATTTTCTAAATGATGGATTTGACGCTTCATTTGTGTTCCCTCAAGATATACCAATAATGCAACCAGATGATATCCAGACTTTGTTTAATTTTAAAAATTCTCAAAAATGTGCGCTTGTTGTTCCTTCAAGAAAGTTTGATGGTACAAATGCTTTATTTCGTACTCCTGTAAATTTAATGAAAACACACTACGATGAAGACAGCTACAAAATTCATCTTAGTACAGCACAGGAAATCGCAGCTTCATCAGCACTTGTTTTAATAAGAAGAATCATGCTTGATGTAGACGAGGTATCTGATCTACAATACATTTCAAAATATGTCAAACCTTCGATTTTAAAAATAATTCAAGATTTGTAAGTTATAACAATGCAGTCTGTTCTTTTTTTGATTTAAAATAATTTAAGATGAAAATAATTATAGCTAATGTTCCTGAGATCAAAAATAAAACTTCAAGTGTGTTAAGAAATGGATTTGATGTTTCGTTTAAAGGTTGATTCATGTCCGACATGAAAAAAATATATGAAAATATAAAATAATTTGTTGCCCAATGAAGTAAAATCGCTGGAGCTAAACCATGTCTGACATAAACCCATCCTATTATTACCCCACTTATAGCGGCTTGAGCAAACTTACCTGTACTCCATGGCGAACCAGAAATTATGTGTGCCGCTCCAAAAAATATTCCAACTACAATGACTAGACCTAATACTTTTTTGTAATTTGTAATTTCTAGATTCTGTGAGGGATGCCATAATGACTTGACGAAATTTCCAATTGATATTTTTGTGGCAAACATTGCAAAAAGTGGTAAACCAATAAGAAACATCCTAAATCCTATTTCTTCAATTAATGGTGACTCTGTTATGAGAAAAAACTGAATTAACTTGTTTTTTACTTCTGGTGGTTCTACAAATATTCCAAAACTTTGTTGTATAGAATCTATAATAACAGACACTACAATTAAGATTGAAAACCAAGTTAGCATACCAAGAAGATAATTATTTTTTATATTGTGCAACCCATCACTTATTAGAGAAGAAAGCGCGTGAGAAAAATTAGTTTTAGGACCAAAAATAGAGACTGCAAACAAAACCAGATAAACACACCATACTATAATGAAACCATCACCTAGCTCGAATTGAATCGGAATCTTTAGGCCTATCCCAGCAATAAAAACATCAATGCCATCAATAGGAAAATCAAAAATTATTTCCTTGCCGATGTCTGAATTAAAAACTACATATCCTCCTATAGGAAAGGAAACTATCATCAACCCAAATATCACTGATGTTAATGCAGAATATGGCGTGCAAAGAGCTTTGAAGAGTTTATCGCTTCGCAAATCCACTAATGAACTTCTATGCTAGACTCAGGAAATCCTAACTTTACCAAAGTTCCCTTGATTGTATCTCTATGGTCTCCTTGAAGAAGTATGTAACCATCTTTTACCGTGCCACCACACGCATACTTCGCTTTTAACTCTCTTACTACTTTATCAAGATCATTCATCTTTGGATTTACTCCTTCGATCATGGTTCCTTTCTTTTTAAATCGTCTTTCTTCTATACGAACAACAATCTGAGTTGCATCTTTTTCAAGTTCCCCACAGGCGCATAAATCATTAGGAAGTCCGCATGTATTGCAGATAACCGCCATTCAAAATAAAAAGTCGCTTTCCCACTATTAAGCCTTGTCTGTATCTATCTTTTTTACTTGGACTTGCAAACAAGATTTATGTCAAAGGATCTTACCAAAAAAGCTGTAGAGATGCTCCTTAAAGGTGCCACTCTAATAAGCGATCCATGTCCTTACTGTAAAGGGGTTCGAGTAATGAAAAATGGCCATGCACTTTGTGTAAATTGTGGTAGAGAAGCAAAAGAAGAAGACGTTCCTGTTCAGGAAAAAACTGAAAATACCCCCTTTACCAAATTTGAACAAAAACTAAAGGAACTCTATGAGGAACTTGAGCATGAAAAAGATCACCAAAAACAACAGCAGATAATGAAATCAATAACAGATTTAATGGCATTAATAGAGAAACTCAAAAAATAACACAAAAAGTATTTATGTAAAAATCTTGCCCTCCAAGACAACCATGGCTAGCAAGAAATCTGCACCTCTGCCTGCATCAAGCGCCGGTCTTTTGAGGTTCTTTGAGGATGAAACTAAGGGATATCGTGTACGACCTGAGATAGTAGTATCTATCCCGACCAGTTTGATTGTAGTCTCTTGGATTCTAAAATTGTTCTTCCTACCATGACTGAAAACGCTGACAATGTCTCCAATATTCATAGGAGATACTCACTGACTCTGCTTACTCCTTCTTCTCCACATCTTTCCCTTTTTGTTTCCGTTGTCGTTGCATCAATACTTGTACTATTGGCAGAGCTTGCATATTTTGAAAACTATGACAAGTTTTTCATACATCTGTTTGTAACAATAGGTGTACTACTTTCCACACAAATTATTGATGCTCATCTTTTACATACAGAAAAATCCAAAGTTAGACACGTTTCAGGATTTGGAAGTCTTTTATGGCTTGTAACAGCATTAGGTGGTTTAATTTCTGTACCTTTATTTTCTAAGCCAGAACTTTTGCCAATATATCTTACTGAAGGGATGTTTTTGTTTGCAAGTTTTAGAATAGGGATATTTACTTCAGTTATTGGTGCAAAAGTAAAGCTGGCTTGGGCGATATGCTTGATGCAACCCCTTGCAATGTTTTTTGTTATTGTTCCATATCAGTTTTGGATTCCAATGCTTACTGACTTGCAAGCAATTGGATATGGAATTATCTTTTTGACAGTGGGAACAATTTGGACTATAATAACAGACAGAGCCGGTGGTCCCAAAGTTCCAAGCACACATAAGGTATTACAAGCATACGTTGCAGCATGGACACGGAATAATCCTTCTGAGATGGAACGTCTAATAGAGGAACGTTCTCAACCATCCAAAGTTTCAACATTTCAAATTAGATTCAAGACAAAAGACAATGAGTTTAGGCTCGTTTTACCAGACGTTCACCCAGGACCGTTTCATCCAATAGGTGGAAGTAACATTCCATATCAGATATACAAAAACCTAAACTCATCTGCAATGGTGATGCACAGCATTTCTGATCATTCTCTTAACTTGCCATCAAAATCTCAAGTTGATACTTACTTGGCTAGCTTTGCAAATAGTTCTGTCTTTGATCGGGGCAACAAATGTACAAAACCAGTTACCGTCCAGGTAAATAATGCAAGAACGGTTGGCCTGTTGTTTGACAAGACAGCGGTTCTCATATTGTCGTTATCTCCGCACGGAATGGAAGATGTTCCACTTTATGTAAAAAATGAACTAGATCAATATGCGACAAATCGTGGCTTTGACAAACTCTTAATTGTTGATAGCCACAACGCAATGGGAGAAGAAATATCGCCAACTGATGCTGATGATCTTTTCAAAGCCGCAAAATCAAACCTTGATACATTGATAACAAAAGAAACCTTACCACTAGAAATTGGATTTGCAAACTTGGAAAATCAAAAAATTCTTGCAGATGACCTTGGACCTGGTGGCATTGGAATCTTGTGCATGAAAATAGGAGATGAGAAATTCTTTCTTGGATGGTCAGACTCTAATAACATGCAAAATGGCGTTCGTGAAGAAATTGTAAACTCCCTTTCAAAAAATGGATACAACTTGATTGAAATGTGCACATCTGACACTCACTTTAAAACAAAAGAGGCAAGAAACAAACACGGTTACTTTACATTTGGTAGCCTGTCTACGCCTCAAGACGCATCCTCTTGGTATCTAGATCTGGCTAAAAAAGCAGAACAGAACATTTCCGAGGCTTCATTTGAAGCACTACAACATCAAACAGATGTTAAGATCATGGGAACCACACTTCTTGAAGATTATTCAAAATCGCTTGATCGTACAATGAGAATAACGCAGGCTTTTTTGATAGGAACTACCATCTTCTTTTTCTTAACTATGTTCTAATGTGTTAAGATCATCCAAATTTCCATAAAACTCTTCACAAAAAGAACTAAGCTGAAAAATTGGAATGACTGGAACTTTGTCTATGAACATTAATTCTTCTTGATATAAGGTGACGATTGCAGGAATTGCGGTCTTGACATTTTCGGTTTTAAGAAAACGCTTTGTTCTTTCTATCTGTTTTTTTACTGCTTTTTCTAAAGATGATTGGTTAGCTCTTTTCCAGTGCTTACAATCAATTAGTATTGCAACATCTGATTTTACACCTACTACATCTATCTGCATTCTTGGTTTTGTTAATATTAGATTCCGGGTTGTTTCAAACTCACTAGCCTCTAAAATTTCTGCAGCAAGTGATTCGAAATCTTTCCAATCAAGAGATCTTGAGACCTCATCAACAGGTGCACCCATGCGTATTGCTAAAAGGCAAGTCTTTAATCTGTCATTTTCATCAAAGAAAACCTGATGATCCTCATACGTCCCTATACCATTCTGTAAGAAACTATCAAGCATACTCCTGGCAGTTTCTTCATCCGTTCTTGTGACCACAGAAAAATCCTTAATCGAAATGCCTCCAGGAATTATTCCGTCAATTCCTCTGACTAGAGTTTGGAGATTCAATAGAGCAGATTTTCTCATTCTATTATATACATTTTAATAATAAATGGTAAAAAATGGTAAAAATTTGGGAAGATCAATTTTTTCAAGTATTTAACATCTTTGTAATGCGATCATCTAAGCCCATGTCGATGATATAGAACGATACAAACCAAAGAAGATTAAAAACAGTTTCAATCAGTCAAATAATGAAACTCTTTCTAATAGTGATACTGGCTATCTCTGTTTTTGGTTCAGTTGTTGCTTTTGCTGATAAAGGAACTTTTGTTGATAAAGTGCAGTTTATCCAATACGTGGACGAAAACACAGCACTAGAAGAAGTGAGAAATGGAAACTTGGACATCTATTATTATAGAGTCTCTTCGGACAGAATTGAGGACGCTAAATCAAGAGAAGGACTGAACGTATTCCAGTCGACAGGTGGATCTTTTAGTATTCTTGTAAATCCAGCCACCTCTGATAAATTCAATCCATTCTCATTACATGAGGTAAGATTTGCACTTAATTATCTGATCGACCGAGAATTGATTGTAAACGAATTTCTTGGAGGGTATGGTACTACCATGATATCAGCATACAATCCGTTTGATCCTGATTATCTTCTTGTCTTAGAGGAACT
>Ga0209431_10000776_pt1 | contig 26572 bp, 28 predicted proteins | sample RifCSP13_3_FD_184021 | JGI IMG/M metagenome (GOLD analysis project Ga0209431, IMG submission 184021) | Soil microbial communities from Rifle, Colorado - Rifle CSP2_sed 13_3 (SPAdes) (version 2) | ecosystem: Environmental > Terrestrial > Deep subsurface > Rock core/Sediment | place: Rifle...
AAACGTTGCATGAGAGAACTTTTTGAAAAACGCAAACCGGATAAAAACATATCGCCTCAGTTTGCTTTGGCCTTGGCCCGGCGTTAGTGGGACAGCAGTGAGTACAATCCCATTAAAATGTGATCTGAAATCGGTGCTCATCATTGATGATGATGAGATATTCCGCGCCATGCTAAAAACATTTTTTGTTAAAATATTGCCGGATGCACAATTTGATTTTTATGATCCTGTGCAACAAGGCGCGCCCGCGAGTGATTTCGACTGGGGCAAGTATGATTTGCTTGTCATGGACTACGATCTGGGAAATGGCGAAAATGGCCTTGACTGGTTACGCAAATATAAATTAAGTGACACTTTCCCCGTCACGATCATATTGACTGCGCACGGCAACGAGGAAATCGCAGTCGACGCCATGCGTTTTGGCGCACAGGATTACATCAACAAGACCAAGTTGTCCCTGGAAAGGCTGCGAAAGGCCGTTAATAATGCCATGGAGAAACGCCAGAAGCAGGATCTACTATCAAACACAATGAACCTGCAAAGCAATATTTTCAACAAGGATCACTTCTATAAAAAAATCAAGGAAGTCATGGAGAAGCAGAGCGGGGACAAATTTGCATTTCTGTTGCAGGTCCGGATTAATCAATACTATGAGATACATGAACAACATGGCCTGTTACTGACGGATAATTACATTTCCCATATCACCACTGTTATTGCCAGATTGATCCGCAACGAGAAACTGGAAGTAAATATCGTGCGCATGGGCGACGCCATTATCTGCCTGATACACAATTGTAAGGATAAACAGACAGGAGAGATCATTGCCGCAATGATCTGTGGTCGCATTAAACAACCTTTCCAGGCCGATGATCACACCAGGATTGAAGCGACTGCCAGTATCGGCATTGTTGTAATTGGTCAAGGACAGAATGTGGATACCATTCTGGACAAGGCTGATAAGGCTTGTCTTGCAGCAACAGATAAAGGTATTGCATTTCTGGTGAGCGATTATGAAGCCGGGGAGTTGTCTCCTGCAGACGCTATCTCAACAGAATCAGAGGTTACCCCTAATACTGAAAAGATCTCGATTGATCTCGCCGAGATCATCAAACTCAACAGTATCCAGCCCTATTTTCAACCTTATATCGCGTTGTCAGAGACCGCGGCTTCGTTCAAGGCCAGTTATTTTCAGATGCGTATGAATATTGTTGAAAATGACGGGAAGATGTTTGATGCACTTGAAATCCAAAATATGGATATCAGGCATGGTAGTCCCGGCACCCTTGATCTTTGGGCTGCACGTTATGCGCTTGCGCAGATACTGAATATGAAAAAAGAAAACTCCAGCGGGAGTTGCGGATTATTCATCCGCCTGTTTGAAGAATCACTTCGCAGCAATAAACTATATGAATGGATGGACAGCCTGATTAAAAAAACCAAAATCCCGAATATCGCCTCTACCCTGGTATTTGAAATATGGCCGCCTGATTTCCTGGCACACAAGAAGCATGTGCTGAATCTCATCAACCAGATGCGTGATATCTGGGGGGTCGGTTTTGCCCTGTTTGATGTGATGAATGCCTCAGTGCTGGAAACTTGCGTTAAACAAGCCGGTTTCGAATTTATAAAATTCACCATGGACAGTAGTGAAATCAACATAATTGCGGAAACCAGCCAGGTAGCCAGAGAACTTGGTTCACTAACGGTAATCGAACGGATTTGTAATGGCCAGCAGTTGAATACTGCGATAGAGTTGGGATTCGATTATGGCCAGGGAGATTTCATACAACCGCCTATGGACCATCTAATCATGGCAGATGTGATAGAAATGTAGAAACTGGGCGTCTCCTGGATGCCTGTCTTGCAAAGATGCATTTACTTGAGCCCACACTGTTACAGTATCCCGCGATTTTGTGAAAGAATCCGGTAAATTATTCAGAATTTGGATCTGAACTCATATTAATCCAGTCTGGCTATGCTTGAATTCACGGAATATACAAAAATCCTTATTGGTTTGCTGGCCATCGTTAATCCGGTAGGTGCAGTACCCATTTTTGTTTCGCTGACTATGGGGGTGACTGAACAGGAGCGCAAACGCATCGCAAATATTGTTGTGCTGACAGTTTCTTCTGTTTTATTGGTAGCGCTTGTCCTTGGTGAGGCAATCCTCGGTTTTTTCGGGATCAGCATAAACTCATTCAGGGTTGCCGGAGGCATCCTGCTATTGCTGATAGCCATATCAATGTTGCATGCCCGGATCAGTCCGGTAGTAAGTACCCGTGAAGAGACGCACGAAGGTGAATCCAAGGAATCTGTTGCCGTGGTGCCACTGTCGATGCCATTACTTGCAGGGCCTGGCGCTATCAGCACAGTGATTCTTTACGCGCATAAAGAGGCGAGTGTATGGCATTATATGATTATTGGCGTCGATATCATTATCATAGGCGTTATTCTCTGGATGATATTATCCCTGATCCCGTGGATAACAAGACATATCAGCCAGACCGGTCTGAATATCTTCACGCGCATCATGGGGCTTTTGCTTGCGGCGATTGCTATTGAGTTTATTGCGAATGGCCTGAAAGGACTATTTCCGGTCCTGGCCTGAAAAAAATGCCTGTTTGCTGCCTGATGGATTAACTATTCTTTTGTTTTAAAAATAAGACTGACTGCCTCAGCATCTTTTTCATTCAATATTCCGGTCAGTGCAGAGATCGTCTTGCTGTCCAGGGGGCGGGTTATATATTTGTTGGTTAACTGGATTGCTGACAGAATATCCTCGCTTTTCATGCCAGCAACAAGTGACAGGAACTCGTCACCTGATACACCATTCGGAATTGTAGGAATGACACTGACAAGGATATTTTTTCTGGCAACAGAATCCTGGTTTATCATTGCATTGTTCAGGGACTGTAAACGTACATGCCGGTAAACATCGGATTTATCTTCTTCGCCGGTTGACATCTTGGCAGTGGAGGGCTGGACTGTGGGTGGTTCAGGCGCCGGTTTTTGCAGACTGGCGATGGCTTGTTTATGTTGTTTGATTTCCGATTCCAGGTTGGCAATGGTCTTGCTCTGCAGTTTGATATTTGATTCAAGCTTGGCAATATTCTGTTCAAGACCGTGATTAATTTCTTCCAACTGGACATGGAAATCCCTCATTGAATTATTCTGTGCTGACAGAAAACTCTGGGCCCGTTGCAATCTGGCAATATCGATATCATATTGGTATTTCAGTTCGTTTATTTTCTTGTGCAGGAATTCATTCTCTTCCCTTGCATCTGCATTTTTCTCTTCCCAATCCATAGCAAGCAGCTCCTGTAATTCTGTCTCTGTAACTTTCCAGGCTGCCTGTATCTGGCCAATATTTTCGATTAATTGTTGATTTGTACTTTTTTGTACCGTGAGTTGTGCCTGCAAAGACTGGATGCTGGACTGGTGATTTGCAATAGATTGCTCGTAGTTCCTGATAATGGACTGGTGCTTGGTGATAGATTGCTCATAGTGCCAGATAATCGAGATGAAACTGATCAGCACGATCACAATGATCAGTATCTGTATATAACGCCGTGACAGAAGTGATATTTGCATGGCAGCGATTGTGGACAACTACTCTGACAAGATCAATTAATTCTGTTATTGAATGTGCACAATTAATCTAATTATTTGAATAACATGCGGTTTGATATTAATAACCTCTTTACCGTACCGGATTTCTTTCCCGGTCTACGAGCTGGTTGATAGTCTCGATAAGTTTCTGGTTGCTGCCAGTCATGGCGGCGCTGGTGCGGTATTTACCATTAATGATAATGGCGGGTACACCGGTGAGTTTGTAGCCCTGTCCTGCGATGAAGGCTTCTTTTACTTTGTCAGTCACATCCTGTGATTGATAAACCCTGTTGAATTCATCTTCTTTTACACCTTGTTGGACGAAGAAATCTCTCAACCTTTTTTCATCCATGATATTTTTGTTTTCCCTGTGTATGGCATTGAATAATGGATTGTGTATTGTATCGAGAATGCCGAGTATTTCAGCAGTATAGTAGGCGCGTGCATGCGGTAACCAGTTTTTTCCTAATACTCCCGGGATCCGCCTGAACTCTACATCTTCAGGTTTTGTTTTCAGCCATTGTTCAAGATACGGTTCAAGCGAATAACAATGCGGACAGCCGTACCAGAACACCTCGACAACTTCTGTTTTGTCACCTGTTTTTGTCGGTTGCGGCGGATTAAGTTCATCAAATGGACGTGCTTCGCGCCCACCTGCCCAGGCATGAGTGAATATCACAACAGCAAATAAACCGGTAAAAAGTGTTCTTAATTTCATAATGTATTTCCGATGATTTTATTGATAACTATTACAATTCACTGTTCGTGTGCAGTCCGGGCAGGGAATATTGACATTGAGAAACGCAAAAAGTGCCACGCACAGTCCTGTCACAGTTAATAAGGCGGGGACTCAGGCGCTCAATCGGATTTAATGTAAGCCCTGTATGTACTCAGAGACTGCCTTTATCTCATCATCCGTTATTCTCTTCACAATAGTACGCATGACACTATTGTTGTCATTTGTGCGTGCGCCTTCCCGGAACGCCTTTAATTGTGCCTGGGTATAGGCCGCATATTGCCCGCCGAGGGCGGGATATAATGCAGCAGTATTACCCCGGCCGTTGGGCCCATGACAGGCAGTACAGGCAGGAACGCCTGCATCGATACTGCCCGCCCGGTAGATTTTTTCGCCGGGTACCAGCGCGGCCGGATCAGTCTTGCCCTGATTTATCTTCTGGCTGGAATAGTAGGCAGCAAGATCCAGGACGTCCTGTTCGGAAAGATTGGCAGCCATGGGCGACATCTGAACATTTTCACGACTTCCCGATTTAAAGTCTGTAAGTTGTTTAACGATATATTCAGCATGTTGCCCGGCCAGTTTGGGCCAGATCGGATTACTGCTGTTACCATCAACCCCGTGACAGGCTGCACACACCTGGGATTTTTCCTTACCTGCAGCAACATTACTTTCTGCATGACTGTTGGGAGACAGGAGCGACAGGAAAGAAATAATGAAAATGGAGTAATTACGTATCATCGATTATCAAGTCCGGCATATAACGGTCAGGCGTATAAAATAATTTGTATTATGTTCCATTCAGATTCAGTCCGGAACTGTATCATTCGCATTGCTTATAGGCAATTCTACCCAACATGGGCACAATGTCAGCAAAATAATCATTTATAAAGACAACAGGCCATTGTCAAAAATTAATTATAACAATGCGGTTTTTCTGCTTGGTGCACATACCCTGGCCCAATGTCCGCCAGATCAGGGTGTGGAAGTGGCTTTTGCCGGACGATCCAACGTAGGTAAATCCAGCGTGCTCAACGCGGTTACCGGGAATCACCGGCTGGCACGTACCAGCAAAACTCCCGGCCGGACCCAGCAATTGAATTTTTTTGCAGTCGGAGCAGGGCAGCGGCTGGTGGATTTGCCGGGATATGGTTATGCCAGGGTCCCGGAAAAGATAAAACTGCACTGGGCCAATGTCATGCAGGTTTATTTTGAAACAAGAGCATCATTGATGGGATTGATGTTGATCATGGACATTCGGCATCCCCTGAAGCCCTATGATGAGCAGATGCTGGAATGGTGTATAAACGCTGATCTGCCCGTCCACGTGTTGTTGAACAAGGCCGATAAACTGGGCAGAGGGGCCGGCATCAAAACCCTCCAGATCCTGAAAACCAGGTATCGGGGCGGTAAATTCAGTGCACAGTTATTTTCCGTGCTGAATGAGGTCGGTGTTGAGGAAGCCAGGCGCAAGCTAGATGAATGGCTGGTATTCCATGGTCATGTTTGAGGGAAAAAAACGGCCCCGGGTCTGTCAAAGGGGAGGAGAGTATCCCGGGGCCAAAATACCCGGCTGGGGAGACCGGGATAGGTACCGTTCCAGAAGTCAGAACGGATAATTTCCTTGCAAATATTTTGAATAAAATGTCTTGCGAAAGTTCAATATTTAATCATCTGGCCAGTTCCGCGCAGTTTTTTATACACAATACGTTTCTGGGTTGTCCTGTTTCTGCCTGTTCCTGAGATTGATGGGCCTGCAAGCCATATACTTGTGTGTAACTTATTGATAAATATATATAATATATGATCGGCTAAATTTTAACTGTTTTGTCTTACTTTCATGAATAGCACTGATTGGCGTTTTCTGTACTCACTTCATCCACAAAGTTATCCACAAAAAATGTGGATAAAGGGCGATTGGTAATTTTGGCAATAGTTTATCCTGATTAAATTAGAAACAGGATTAAATTATTCGACTAACTTGTGTTCAACTGACAGTCATATTCCCCTGTTATTTAACCACCTTCAGGAGCATACCGGGTTGTGGTTCACCCTGCGGGTACATGGCATTGATCAGGCGTAATTGCTCTTCGGGAAAGGTTTCCAAAGGGGAGTTTCCAGCCAGTTCAGAAAATCGGGTATCCGTACCGGCTTGAATGGTGGTCAGCCGCAGTGGTCTTGCCAGGAGACGTTCATTACCGCTCATGGCATGAAAGCTCTGTGCGCTGGAAAGAAAATCCTGGTCATATTCCGGAGCCGAACCGGGATCTTTGGTGACACCCGCCATAATATATGCCCGGTTATCAAAATAGATTACGGTAAATCGGGCTGTCCGGCTGCCGAAACTTGTATTGATTGGCGCAAGCCCGGTATGTGCATCCAGGCCATGAATAGTCAGTGGCTGGTCTTTGGTCAGTTTTTTCAGGTTAAGCCGGGATAACATGAATTCTCTGGGTGAAATACGCTTGTTAAGATCTTCTGCCCCAATCTGCATGATGGCCGCACCGCCCGGGGCAGTAACCAGTAATTGATCGGGGCGGTTCTTGACATTCCAGTTGCGTGGTAACTGCATCGCAAAGCCAAGATCGGCATGATAGAAATTATGGCCCCTTAACACCCCCTCCTTCTCGCTGTCACCAAAGACCATGCCATCTATCTTCTCCAGATAGATTTCCCGGCCCACAAAGGTCAGGGATGGATTGTAGTATTTGTCAGCATGACCGATCACTTCCTGCAGGCGGGTATCGTTATCGGGATGGGTGGCAAACAGACCATGATAGGTATTAGGCTCCCTGCCCTCCGCCTGTGCTGCCTTGGTCTCAAATACTTCCTGGTTTTTCAATACCCGCACGACATCCAGCATGGCCTGGGGATTGTAGCTGCTGCGTGCAAGGTATTCCGCGCCCAGACTGTCCGCCTCCAGTTCGTGTTCACGGCCATAACCACGCAATAATGCTGTCCCAAATAACTGCACCAGTTGCTGGCTGCCGACAGTATTCATGCCTGGGATAAAAATTGCGCCCAGGGTGGCTCCGATATTGGCAAATTGTGCAGCACTGTATTGTCTGACCGAATGGCGTGCGGTGACATGTCCGATTTCATGGCCGAGTACCGCCGCAAGTTCCGCCTCTGAATTGAGATAACTTATCAATCCGCGCGTGATATAGATATATCCTCCCGGCAGTGCAAAGGCATTGACCTCCTTGCTGTCCAGCACGGTAAAACGATAGATCAGTTCACTGCGGTGACTTTTTGCGGCAAGTTTTTCACCGACATTTTGTATGTAGGTTTGTAATGCAGGGTCATCATATACAGAATATTGCTCAAGAACCTGCTGGTTGGTTTTCCGTCCCAGTGCGATCTCCTCCTGTTCTGACATCAAGACCAGATCCTGTTGCCCGGTCACCGGATTGACAGCACAGCCACCGGTCAGGAAAGAAAGCGCAAACAAGAGATATGACAATAGATATTTATGCATAAGGCAATTTTAATACAAGCCAATGTAAAGATCAGGGCTTGCCATTCGTCTGCCTGATTTCGAGATCGACGGGATGTCTTATCTGCATGCGGTATTCACCGTGGGTGTAATAAAGCCAGCCACGCGCCACGACATCCTGGCCAACCAGATCTTTCAGTATATCGTCCGGGAAATAGGGCAGGTCTTGTTTGGTGATACGCAGGGCCAGATTTCTCGCCAGATTGATCCAGGTTGCAGATTTACTCTCGCCGATACGCAATACATTACCTGTGATGATGCGATAACCCAGATCATTGATGGTTATGGATTCCACCGGAACAGGCTTGTACTGTTTCAGTGCCCAGAGACCTATCTGTTGTGACTGTGCAAATTCCGAGCTTTTCTCATAACAATCAAGATGGGCCAGGTTGGGCGGGATGTTAAGTGGAGTAGCCAGCCCTCTCTTCAACAGTAATGCCTGTATATTAATGCCGTCTTTGAGAAAAAGATGAGCGAGTGTACGGCCATATTTATCGTTATGTTCTTTATCATAAACCAGCTTAATGTCCCGGTTGGTATGTAACAGGCGGCTGAGATAGTCTCGCGCCTGATCTGCGCCGATTTGAGCAGGACGGCCATCACGCCCTGTCTCTGGTGCGTTGATCCCGATTAAACGAACATGGCGTTCATCTGCGAGAATAATCGTGTCGCCATCAATGACGTGCTTTACCGTTCCTGCATCATCAAATTTATTTGTGCTGCAGGAGGCCTCAAAAGCATATTTTTCCAGCGCATCTTCTTCCGCAAGAGTAATGCCGGGAAAGAGGCAGAGACATGCTGAAACAAAAAAGCGCCCGGTAAGAGCGCTTGCTTGTACAATGAATCTGCTCCAGCGGTATTTATTGCATACCGTATTTGCGGCGAAACTTGTCAACACGTCCGGCAGTGTCCAGCATTTTTTGCTGTCCGGTATAAAAAGGATGGCATTCGGAACACACTTCTATGTGCAGTTTTCCGGTATGCGTAGAACTGGTCTTGAAGCTGTTCCCGCAACTGCAGTTGACCGTTATTTCCTGATAAGCGGGATGTATATCTGTTTTCATGGCTAATTGTCTGAAATTTCTGACTAAATCATTATAAAAGGGTTGAGGAGTTTATTCGAAACCGGGCCGGCAGGCAAATAATATTTCGGACTATTACGCGGCCTGCAGGTTGAAATCAGCAATGACGGGAGCATGGTCAGAGGGTCTTTCCAGTGTCCTTGGCCGCTTGTCTATCCGGCAGGTACTACAGATGCTGGCGAGAGCCTGATTGACCAGAATATGATCAATACGCAGGCCCCGGTTTCTGCGAAAGGCGGCTGCCCGGTAGTCCCACCAGGAAAAACTTTTTTCTTCATGCTCGAACAGGCGAAAACTGTCTGCCAATCCCGCTGCCAGCAGTTTCCTGAACTCTGCGCGTTCCGCATCACTGACCAGTACTGAACCCGCCCATTCCTCCGGGTCATGGACATCCCGATCTTCGGGGGCAACATTAAAATCACCGAGTATCGCCAGTTTTTTGTTGCTGGCCAGCAGGTCTCTGACGAAGGGATGCAGGTGAGAAAACCATTCCATCTTGTAGGCATATTTATCCGAACCTACTTCCGAGCCGTTGGGCACATAAAGATTCAGTATCGTAATATCATTGATATCTGTACAGAGAACGCGCTTCTGCGTGTCCGCATATTCCGGCAGGCCGGTAATGATATTTGTTGCCGGCAGCTTGCTGAGTGTGGCCACTCCATTATAGGTTTTTTGTCCGGAAAATACCGCCTGGTAGCCGAGGGGGAGAAATGCTTCGGCAGGAAAATCCTCGTTCGTTAATTTTGTTTCCTGCAGGGCGAGGACATCAGGACTTTCACTGTTCAACCATTCCAGCACATGAGGCAAGCGTACACGCAGGGAGTTAACATTCCATGTGGCTATTCTGAACATTGAGATTTATCTACTGTTATTGATTTACCACGGGAAGGTGATCAGAAATATCAAGGTTTTGTTGAAAAAAACGTTATAGCCGGGTGTAATGGTTATTCAACATGCTCCTAGATCCGGAAACCGCCATGCTTGCGTCTGTTAAACCAGTCAAGCAAGAATAATCCGGCAATAAATCCGGCGAACAAGCTGATAGCGATAGAAATCAACATTTTCTTCCAGTCAAATTCGCCTATCTCAAAATTAATTTTGTTATTTGAAGGTTGTGCCACGGTCCGCATATTGTTGAGTTCCCTCTCCAGTTCTGTTTTTTCCCGAGCCAGGGTGTCCAGTTGCTCCATAAGATCATTGTCGCCGGTATTTTTGGACAGCTTGTTGCGAAGTTCTGCTGTCTGTGTCTGGAGTTCACCGATGCGCAGACGTTCTGATTTCAGTAATTGCTTGAGTTCTTCATTTTCATTGGTGACTGCTGCCAATGATTCTGAACTCTGGCCAGTGGTATTGATGTTTGTTGTCATGTCGGCCCCTGATTTAAGATCAGCTATCTCGGCCTCCAGTTTGCTAATCTGTTCCAGCGCAGCCTGCAGTTGTGCGCGCCCAGGTGCGGTATCGGCCAGATATTTGTTATCCATCCAGCCACTTGCACCGCCAGGTTCTTTTACCTGTGATACCGGTGTATCGCGCCGTATGATTTCCAGCTTCGTGCCGCTGGGGAGTAATTTAATTATGGGGCTGTCAACGCTTTTATCCTGATGCAACCCGGCCATGACCTTGTCATCAATATAGACGCTCTCTGCGACCGTCATGATCGGCATTAACAGTATCATCAATAAAACAAAGCGGTTCATCTTTATCTACACCATGCCTGGTTGTCTTTCGCCTATGCGGTAATTCCCGAATGCCGCAATAAGGGTTCAATGCTGGGTTTGCGGCCACGGAATTCTATGAACAGTTCCATAGGATCACGTGCGCCACCCTGTTCCAGTATTGTATGCAAAAAAGCCTGTCCGGTCGTTTTATTAAAGATACCGGTTTCTTCAAATTTGGAAAATGCGTCTGCTGACAGAACCTCGGCCCATTTATAACTGTAATACCCCGCAGCATAGCCACCAGCGAATATGTGCGAGAAACTGTGTTGAAAGCGATTGAAGTCCGGCGGGATGACCACGGCCACCTGTTGACGTACTTCATCGGCCAGTTGCTGGATATTGACTGGTTGGGCATCGGTGTATTCAAGATGCAGCCGGAAATCAAAAATGGCAAATTCAAGTTGCCGTACCATCTGCATACCTGTTTGAAAGGTCTTGCCGGTAATAAGTTTTTCATACAGGTCATTACTGATCTTTTCCCCGGTTTGATAATGACGACCGATAAGATCCAGCGATTCACGCTCCCAGCACCAGTTTTCCATGAATTGACTGGGCAGTTCGACAGCATCCCAGGGTACACCGTTAATGCCTGCAACACCGGGGTAGTCCACCATGGTCAACATATGGTGCAGGCCATGACCGAATTCATGAAACAGTGTGATGACCTCATCATGTGTTAACAATGACGGGTCATCGCCGATAGGCGGAGTGAAATTGCAAATCAGATAAGCGATGGGGGTTTGCACCCCGGTCAGGGTCTTTTTGCGCACGATACACTCATCCATCCAGGCCCCGCCCCGTTTATGTGGTCGCGCATACAAGTCCAGATAGAAACCCCCGCGCAAGGTGTTGGAGGCATCACAGATGTCAAAGAATTTCACATCCGGATGCCAGACATCTACATGCTCGCGCGGTAGGACGGTGAGGTCATAGAGCTGATTCACAATACCAAACAATCCATCCAGCACCTGGGGTACAGGGAAGTAGGGCCGTAATTCTTCCTGGGACAGTCTGAATTTGAATTCACGCAGTTTCTCAGAATAGTAGGCAACATCCCAGGCATATATCTGGTCAACGCCATATTCAGATTTTGCGAAGTGATTCAGTTCGTCAAATTCTGTTTTCGCCCTGATCTTGGCGCGTGCGGCGAGATCGTTGAGAAAATCCATGACCTCTTGCGGCGTGTTGGCCATCTTTTTTGCCAGTGAATAATGTGCAAAGGTGTCAAAACCAAGCAGTCGGGCCAGCCGGTAACGCAGTTTCAATATCTCATGCATAATGCCGCTGTTGTCCCAGTTTTCCTGGCCGGGATTGAGTTCAGAAGCACGGGTGACATAGGCGGTATACACTTCCTTTCGCAGTTCCGTATTATCGGCATATTTCATCACAGGCGTGTAGGAAGGGAATTCCAGGGTGAACATCCACCCCTCTACAGCTTCTCGTTTAGCGGTCTGTGCGGCCAGGGCCACTACAGAATCCGGCAGACCGGATAATAATGATCTGTCGATGATATGTTTTTTCCAGGCATGGGTAGCATCCAGCAGGTTTTCTTCAAAGCGGGTCTGGAGCCGGGAAAGTTTCTGCTGGATCTCCTTGAATTGTTGTCTGGATGTCTTGTCCAGGGCAATGCCGGACAGGCGGAATTCACGCAGGGCATAATCGATAATCTTTTGCTGCGCCTGGGACAGGCGCCGGTAGTCTTCGCTGTTGGCTACCTGTTCATAGGCCTTGTGGAGGCCTTCGTTCTGGCCCATGTCCGTCGTGTAATCCGATATCCTGGGCAGGCAGTTATTGTATGCACGCCTGAGCTCCTCATTGTCAGTGACCGAATGCAAATGGCTGGCGGGTGACCAGACATGGCTCAGGCGATCATCAAGTTCTTCCAGCGGATGCAGTGTATTGTCCCAGGTATAGTGCTTGTTTTTTTTCAACAATGCGTCAATACATTGCCGGTTATCCGCGAGTATATGATCTATGGCCGGCTCGATATGTTCAGGTTTTATCCTGCTGAACGGGGGCAGCTGATCGTAATCAAGTAAGGCGTTATCCTGCATTTATTGTCCTGTAGGTATTCCGGTTAAATAGTATTAATTATATTACGTGAAACCGGTTATAAATTACCGGCTTTAACAGTTGACTGGCGGATTGCCTGCCTGCATCTTCTAAAAATCCATTTCCCCGGAAGCCGTATAACGCTAACTGAAAAGTGCCTTTACATCTACGTCTTTTCTTTCTGCTTCGCTGAATTCAAGTAATTCACGTGGCCCAAAACCAAAACCGCGCGCAACTATAACATCGGGGAACTGCTCAATCCGGATATTATTCTGGTTCACGCTCTCATTATAAAATTCACGCCGGGACGCTATTGAATTCTCCAGTTCGGATATGCGTCCCTGCAGATGCTTGAATGTATCATTGGCCTTCAGATCCGGATAAGCTTCGGCCAGTGCAAATAGATTCCCGAGGCCCACGCGCAATTGTGTTTCCGCCATCCCCACTGCTTTGACATCCGCCTGTTCGCGTGCGGCCGCTACCGCTGACCTCGCCTCCATGACCTTGAGCAAGGTTTCCTGTTCATAACCCATGTATTGTTTACAGATCTCGACCAGTTTGGGTAACTCGTCGTGACGTTGTTTTAATAACACATCAATGTTGGACCAGGCTTTGGAAACGTTGTGTTTCAATGTAACCAGTGCGTTGTAAACGATGATGGCATAAAGCACCAAGGCAGTTAGCACACCCAGCACAATGAAATCCATATTTGCCCCCTTTTGAACTATGTAATGTGTTGCAGTCAGTTTTACCCAGTATTGCAGCAGTCAATATATACTTTATCGAAACAATTTAAAAAGAAAAATCAAGGCGTTATATGATAATCCTTGGATGGAATAAAACATAAATTAAACAATTATCATTTGTATTATGATAAACTTCAAACACCGAGGTGAAAATGTATGTCTATGAAATATAAATTCTTATTGGTGATATGGGGCAGTTTTTTCCTGGGCTCCCAATCTATGGCCCAAGTTGACGAAGTGAATATTTATTCCGAACGCAAGGAAGAATTGATCAAACCTCTGCTGGATAAGTTTACAGCTGAAACCGGGATCAAGGTGAACCTCGTCACCGGTGAAGGCGATGCCTTGATCAAACGGCTGGAGATAGAAGGTAAGGACAGTCTGGCAGATATTCTGCTGGCAACCGATGTAGCGCGATTATATCGCGCCAAATCACTGGAATTATTGCAACCCGTACAATCAGACATTCTGGTCAGTGCCATCCCGGCCAATTTCAGGGATGGCGAGGGTTACTGGTATGGCCTGTCACTGCGTTCACGCATCATAGTTTATGCAAAAGAAAGGGTCAGGCCAGAGCAGCTTTCGACCTATGAGGCCATGACCAACCCTGAATGGAAAGGCAAGGTGTGTGTGCGTTCATCCTCCAATCCATATAATCAATCGCTGGTGGCCAGCATGATTGCACGGCTGGGAGTCGAGGCAACCGAAGTATGGGCATCAGGTCTGGTGCAGAACTTTGCCAGAACACCTAAAGGTGGTGACCGGGATCAGATCAAGGCGGTCGCCGTTGGCGAGTGTGATATCGCACTGGTTAATACCTATTATCTCGGAGGGATGTTACGTTCCGAGATGGTTGATGAGAAACAGGCGGCAGAAAAAGTAGCCTTGTTCTGGCCCAACCAGGGTGATCGAGGTGCACATTTTAATATCAGCGGTGCGGGATTGACCCGTGCAGCCAAAAATCGGGATGCGGCAATCAAATTACTGGAATTCCTGGCAGGTGATGAAGCACAGGTCTGGTATGCGGAAATGAATTTTGAATTTCCGGTTAAAGCCGGTATTGCGGTCAGTGAGACGCTACAGCAATGGGGTAATTATATTGCCGATGATATTAATCTGGATCAGTTGGGACAGTATAATGCCGAGGCGGTAAGGCTGATGGACAGGGCGGGCTGGAAGTAAGTACCCATTTCAAAAATGCCTGCGCTTAGAAGAACTCATCTCATCCATCCGCACATGCGCGACGGCGTGCGATTTTTGAGTAGTCCAAGGCGTGAGGAGCGAAGTTTGGTTGTTCCAATCGAGCGACGAGCAACGCCGGAATGGTCAAAAATCGCCCCGTCGTCCCTTCGGGTTGCGGCCCAAAAGCGTGGCTGTGGTGTTATTCGGCTTGTCCATATTGACATATGGCCTGTGCCTCTTGCCTTACATCCATCGCTTTTAGGCCAGCAACGCATCATGCGAGGATGGATGAGATGAGTTCTCTTACTTCGTCGCCCGCTGCATTGCTCCTCACCGTACTCTCTTGTACTGTCTCGTCGCAGCCTCGCGGGTTTCTCGTTCTAACTGCGCTCGGCAGATTTTTGAAAAGGGTTCAAATTAGGCTTAATAATGTCAGCCGCAGTTGAAATGCTTTTTTCTGCAATTCCTGCGCACTCCAATTTGGCCAGACACTTTTATGCAAGTGCATTGATATTTGTTTCATTAATTCTGGCGCTACCGTTGTTTGCTGTGATCAGTTCCTTCCTGATCCCGGCACCGGACATCTGGCAGCATTTGCTGGATACTGTATTAAAGGAATATATTCTCAATTCACTGATACTGATGCTGGGTGTGGGAAGCTTGACGCTGGTCCTCGGTATTGTCCCGGCCTGGCTGGTCACGATGTGCCATTTCCCCCTGAGCCGTACCCTTGAATGGGCTTTGTTGTTACCTTTGGCAATACCCGCTTACATCATTGCCTATACCTATACCGGTATACTCGATGCATCGGGTCCGGTGCAATTATTCATCCGGGAGCTGACCGGTTGGCAATATGGTGAATACGTGTTTCCGGAGGTGCGTTCTATCGGCGGGGCGATTACCATGCTGTCATTTGTCTTATACCCTTATATTTACCTGATCAGCCGGGCCGCATTTATCGAGCAATCAATATGTGCGTTGGAGGTGGCACGCACCCTGGGATGTGGTCCCTACAAGACTTTTTTCCGGGTGGCCCTGCCTCTGGCCAGACCCGCAATCATTGTTGGTTTGTCGCTGGTATTAATGGAGACCCTGGCGGATTACGGTACGGTTCAGTATTTCGGTATAGCCACCTTTACTACAGGAATATTCCGGACCTGGTTCGGTCTGGGAAGCAGTGCCGCCGCCGCCCAATTGTCGGCGTTACTCATGCTGTTTATAGTGGTATTGATTTATCTGGAATACTGGTCGCGCAAACAACAACGTTATTACCATACATCGAACCGCTACAGCTCTCTCACACAAAAAAAACTACGCGGCAGATATGCGTATTTCGCTTTTATTTTTTGTGTCCTGCCGGTATTAATGGGATTTCTGATCCCGGTATTTTTTCTGATCAAATGGGCGCTGTTGACTTACCAGAAGGTGATTAATCAACAGTTTATAAACCTGATGTTGAACAGCATTGTGCTGGCAGCGTGTGCAGCTGTTGTTGCCACGGTACTGGCACTGTTTATGGCCTATGGTAAACGCCGCATGTCGGGTCCTCTCATCCGGATTGCCGTGAATTTATCCGGTATGGGTTATGCAATCCCCGGTACGGTTATCGCTGTAGGTGTCATGTTGCCTTTTGCCTGGCTGGATAAACTGATAGATGGATTCTTCCGTGCACATTTTGATTACAGTACCGGCCTGTTGCTGAGCGGCACTCTGGTGGCTTTGATGTTCGCATATATGGCCAGGTTTCTCGCGGTGTCATTAAAGACGGTAGATGCCGGACTGGCCAAGATCAAACCATCCATGGATGAAGCAGGCCGCAGTATAGGCCTGAATGCATCCGCACTGGTCCGCAAGGTACACATGCCCATGATGCGCGGCAGTTTGCTGACGGCAGTATTACTGGTTTTCGTTGATGTATTAAAGGAATTGCCGGCAACACTTATCCTGCGGCCATTTAATTTCAATACACTGGCCATACGTGCTTATGAACTTGCGAATGAAGAACGGCTGGCCGATGCTGCCTGTCCTTCATTGGCGATCGTGCTGATTGCAATTATTCCGGTGATATATTTAAGCCGCTCAATTTCGATGTCACGTCCGGGCCATGACTACAGCCCTTGAGCTGAAAAATATCTCTGTTGCATTTGATCGTCTCAAGATCATCGATGCCATCACCTTTGCCCTGAGAGAAGGTGATATCGGTTGTTTGCTGGGCCCCAGTGGATGCGGGAAGACGACGCTGTTAAGAACAATTGCAGGATTTGAAACTCCCTGTGAAGGTGAAGTATGGATCCGTGGAGTACGAGTCAGTGACAACAAACATCTGGTGCCTGTTGAACAGCGGCAGGTTGGCATGGTGTTTCAGGACTATGCCCTGTTTCCACACATGACGGTCAAACAAAACATTGCGTTTGGTCTGCAGGATTTTAAAGGCCATCTGCGTGAGGTCAGGATCAGTGAACTGGTCGAACTGCTTGAGATCGGGGAGTTCCTGTACAAATACCCGCATCGCCTGTCTGGTGGGCAACAACAACGTGTGGCTTTGGCACGGGCGATTGCCTCCAGGCCAAGAATCCTTTTGCTGGATGAGCCCTTTGCAAGTATGGACATTACATTACGCGAGCAACTGGCAAAGGATGTCCGCAACATCCTCAAGCAGGACGGCATCACGGCGGTACTGGTCAGTCACAATCAGTTTGAGGCCTTTGCGATGGCGGATATTGTCGGTGTCATTAATGAGGGCAGACTGTTGCAATGGGATACGGCCTTCAACCTTTATCATCGTCCGGCAACCTCCTATGTTGCAGATTTTATTGGTGAAGGAGTTTTTCTTTCAGGTTCAGTAACCGGTGATCGGGAAGTCCACACCGAACTCGGTGTAATTACAGGGGCAATGCCATTGGGGCTAGAACAGGGGACAACCGTTGCGGTCCTGATCCGTCCGGACGATATTATCCATGACGACATGAGCGAGTTAACAGCCAGGGTTACAGACAAGGCATTCCGGGGCGCGGAGTTTCTCTACACCCTTGCGCTGGAGAACGGGACACGGGTATTGAGCCTGGTGCCGAGCCACCATAATCATCCTGTCAATGAGGATATAGGAATCAGGCTGGAGATCGATCATCTGGTTGTGTTTCCCGTCAGGTGACAAGAAATTTTTAATAGAATGTAATAATGAAATGAATTTTTCCCTGCTACAATTATGCTGAAAGTTCATCATAAAAAATCAACGAGAATTACAGCAATGAATCATGTCCCTGCAGATCTCAAATATTCACCGGCACATACCTGGTCTGAATTATTGGACGATGGCCTGGTCAGGGTTGGCATTACTGATCATGCACAGAAAGAGCTGGGTGATATCGTTTTTGTCGAATTGCCCGAAGTTGAGCGAGATTACACAGCCGGCGAAGAGTGTGCAGTGGTAGAATCGGTAAAATCAGCATCTGATATTTATTGTCCGGTATCCGGAGAGGTCGTTCAGATTAATCATGAACTGGAAGATATACCGGAGAAGATCAATACAGACCCTTATAATACCGGCTGGATATTTATATTGAGACCAAATGACGAAGCGGATCTGGATGAATTGATCGATGCTGACGCATACAGTGAATTAATTGAAGAATAGGAGACTGATCAAAATGGCCAAGATAACCCTGCACGGTAATGAATTTCACACCAACGCTGATCTGCCTGCAACCGGTCAACAAGCCCCGGATTTTGTGCTGGTGGATAGCGAATTGAATAATGTCACTCTCGAAACCTACAAAGGCAAAAAGAAACTGCTGAACATTGTGCCCAGCCTCGATACCCCGGTCTGCGCTACCTCAACAAAAAAATTCAATGATGCCGCAAAGTCAAAATCCGGTACGGTGTTTTTGATGGTTTCTGCTGACCTGCCATTTGCGATGAAACGTTTTTGTTCTGCTGAAGGCGCGGATAATGTTATACCTCTTTCCATGATGCGTTCGCGTAATTTTGCCAAGGATTATGGCGTGCTCATTGAAGATGGTCCTCTGGAAGGTATTACCGCACGTGCTGTCGTGGTGCTGGATGAAAACAACAAGATTGTTTATACGGAACTGGTACCGGAGATTGCGCAGGAACCGGCATACGACAAGGCGCTCGCTGCGCTGTAGTCTTTAAATCTTTCCGGATTATTCGATGTCAGTAAAAGGCAGTGGTGGTATCCAGCGCCTGTATAAAGCCACTATCTATTCCATGCAGGGTCTGCGGGCAGCCTTCAGAAACGAAGTTGCCTTTCGTCTGGAAGTTGTTTTGTCCATTGTGCTTGTTCCCCTCGGTTTATGGTTGGGAGATAACGGGGTCGAACGTGCATTGTTGGTTGGAAGCATACTGCTGGTGATGATTGTTGAATTGATCAACTCAGGGATAGAGGCAGTGGTCGACCGGTTCGGCGGAGAACAGCACGAACTCTCGGGAATCGCAAAAGATATGGGTTCCGCAGCGGTCCTGGTGACACTAATTAATGTTTTTGTGATCTGGTGCCTGGTTTTATTCTTTTGATTATTGAATATTACCGCAAATGGAATTGAGGATATTAATCATATCAGCAGGTTTTCTTTTCACCTCCGGTCTCCGTGCGGATCATCATCCGCCGGAAGACTCCTGGACTTTTACTTTCCGCTTTGAGAATGATCTGTTTGCCGGTACGGACAAGAGTTACACCAACGGAATCAAATTAAGCTGGATCTCACCCGATCTGCCCTGGTTTCATGAAAGTGACGATTTGCCGGACTGGGGCAAGGCAATAGTAAAAAGACTGCCATTCAGTGATATCGAAGACCTGCAACGCAATATTGTTTTTTCTGCCGGGCAGAATATGTATACACCTGACAACACTCGTACTACTGATTTAATTACCGATGATCGCCCCTACGCCGGCTGGCTTTACGCTGGTGCCGCGTTTCACAACAAGAATTACCGCCGCCTGGATACGATAGAAGTGCAACTGGGCGTAGTGGGACCATGGTCATTTGCAGAAGAGTCACAGAATCTGGTCCATGAGATACGTGGTATCGATGAAGCACAGGGTTGGGACAACCAGATCAAAAACGAGCCCGGCATTGTGTTGCTTTATGAACATAAGGATCGAATATTAACACCCAAAACGTTGTCCGGTTTCGGTTTTGATGCGATCACACATTACGGGGGAGCGCTCGGCAACATATATACCTATGCCAATGCCGGCATGGAAATCCGTTTCGGCTGGAATCTGCCAACGGATTTCGGTACATCGTTGATCCGGCCGGGCGGAGACACCAACGCACCTGCAGATACCAAAGACCCGCGTTATCAGCAGACCGTTCATGGATTCAGTCTGCATGCCTTCGCCGCTGCTACCGGCAGGCTGGTTTTGCGGGACATTTTTCTGGAAGGGAACACCTTCCGCGGCAGCCACAGTGTAGACAGGGAATTACTGGTCGGTGACTTTATTGTTGGTGTTAGTATTCTCTTAGACAGTTTTAAACTTTCCTATGCACAGGTATTTCGCACCAAGGAATTTGAAGGCCAGGACAGCGGGCACCACTTTGGTTCAGTCAGTATTTCCTATACTTACTGATAATTCAGCAGGGCTACCCTTGTCTCATATCGTTTACCGATATACAATATAAAGCGTGATTAAGACCTTTCGCTGCAAGGATACGGAATTCCTGTTTAAGGGTGTGAGTGTAGCGCGTTATGTCAATATCGAATCAGTCGCGAGGCGCAAATTGAAAATGCTGGATGCAGCCCGGCAAATACATGACTTGCGTTCACCACCCGGAAACCGGCTGGAAGCCCTCAAAGGTGATCGTGCCGGACAGTACAGCATACGTATCAATGATCAGCTTCGGATATGTTTTCGCTGGGCTGATTCGGGTGTGGAAGATGTAGAGATTGTAGATTATCACTGAGGTGAATAACTTATGAGTAAAAAACTATTACCGCCGGTACACCCCGGTGAAATTCTGCGTGAGGAGTTCATGGTTCCGCTGAATCTCTCAGCCAATGCATTGGCCAGAGCGCTGGACCTTACACCCGCGCGCGTTAATGATATTGCACGCGAACACCGTGGCATCAGCGCGGATACAGCGCTACGGCTGGCGCGGTTCTTTAATACTACCCCCGACTTCTGGATGAACCTCCAGAAAAGTTATGAACTGGAAGTTGCCGAACGTCAGGCAGGCCCTGCGATCAACAAAAAAGTGAAACCTTTGAGCAAAGTGAAAGGATATGACGGCGTGATCGCTTGATGTGATTAAGGAGCAGGTATTTCATGGGTGACAAGATCCACCGCAACTCACTGCAACCGGGGTATAAGCTCCACTGGTACCGTATTGAGAAAATTCTGGGTCAGGGCGGTTTTGGCATTACTTATCTCGCTCACGATTTCAATCTCGACCGCAAGGTCGCTATCAAAGAGTATCTTCCTATCGAATTGGCTGTGAGGGAAAGGGATTTTTCTGTGCATCCAGTCACCGAAGAACACGGTGAAAAATTCCGCTGGGGGCTGGATAGATTTATTACAGAGGCCCGCACGCTGGCCAAATTCAAACACCCGAATATCGTGCATGTGTTGAATGTCTTTGAAGAAAACAACACCGCCTATATGGTGATGGAGTATGAGCACGGCGAAAGCCTGCAGGACATTCTCACTCGCCGTAAAACCCTGGAAGAAGCGGAACTCACCAATATTCTCATTCCTATTCTGGGTGGGTTGCAAAAGGTACATGATGCAGGATTCATCCATCGTGATATCAAGCCAGCAAACATTTTTATCCGAGAAGATGGCAGCCCGGTGTTACTGGATTTCGGATCTGCGCGACAGGCACTCAGCATGGCCACGCAAACTTTGACCAGTCTGGTGTCACCGGGTTATGCACCTTATGAGCAATATTACTCCAAGAGCGACCAGCAAGGCCCGTGGACAGACATCTACGGTCTGGGAGCAACACTCTACCGTGCTGTCGCAGGAATAGCGCCCATGGATGCGGTTGATCGCAGCCGCGCGATCCTCAAGGGTGACAAGGATATTTTTGTGTTTGCAATAGAGATTGGCAAGGGCCGTTACTCGGAAAGATTTTTACTTGCCATTGATCACGCGCTCCAGTTTAAGGAAGGAGACAGACCACAAACGATCAATGCATGGAAGGCGGAGTTTAATTTGCCAGAAGACCCGATCAAACAAGCTAACATTGTGGAACGAATGACAACCCAACCGGGTACTAAAGTATTAGAAACACAAAAACGGAAAGTATGGTTAATTACTAAGGTTGCGATTCTTGGTGTGCTTATAAGTGTTGCGATTACCTATTTTTACCGGGATGAAATTCAAGATTATCTTTTCGGACCAACAAAGTCTCAGCTTGAAGCAGAACACCAACGTGTTGAACAAGAAAAAAGACTTGCAGCCTTAAAGCAAAAAGAAGAGGAAGATCGACGACACAGGGAAGAAGAAAAACGTGTCGAAGAAGAACGTCAGGCAGAATTGGAACGCCAAAGGCAGGAAGAGGTGCGCAAACAGGAAGCGGAGCGATTAGTGCTAGTAGAAGAACGTAAGAGAGCCGAGGAAGAGGCGCGCAAACAGGCTGAAGCTGAAGTGCAGCGCCAGGCAGAACTGGAACGCCAGCGCGTAGAAAAACACAAGGAGGAACTTGCACGTCAACGGCAAGAAGAAGCAAAACGTCTAGCAGAACTTGAAAAAAACCAACAGGCAGAAGAAGAAACTAATTCTTTTTTGGCCGCAGAGGAAGCTTACAAATTAGGCCAGTATGATAAAGCTATTCCAATATATGAATCTCTCGCTAACAAAGGACATGCTGGAAGTCAATATACACTCAGCCATGCATACTTCGTCGGAAATGGCGTTGTTAAGGACATTGCCAAAGCAGAGATGTGGCAACGTAAAGCAGCCGAGCAGGGACATCTTCCATCACAGTATTTTCTTGGATTATTGTATCAATCTGGAGAGTATGGTGTAACGAACTTGCCAGAAGCCTTTAAGTGGTATCTAAAAGCCGCAGAGCAAGGGTTCCCCATTGCTCAAAGTAATGTTGCTGATATGTATAGAGATGGAGAAGGTGTGCCACAAAATTATTACGAAGCTTTGAAATGGTATAATAAGGCCGCAGAAGCTGGAATTTCTGGAGCCCAAGTTGGATTAGGTATCATGTATATGGAAGGATTGGGCGTGACTCAGGATAATATTAAAGCTTTTGCATGGATATCTGTGGCCGCTGCAGCTGATGCCGACTATGTAGAAATGCGCAATAATTTTGAAAAAAGAATTAGTCCAGCAGAAATTGAACAAGCTCATCAATTGACAGAAGCTTTATGGGAGAAATTTGGAGAGAATTCGATATATCAAAGTGAATTAAAAAAGCAATATAAATAATTTCTAAAAGTATCAGTTTAAGCTAATAATACTGTACCTATAGAATCAAAGTAGCAGATAATTTTGGGCTCAACCAGTGGTTCCCTGATTATTTTTATATACTATTCTGAAGCAACACATAGCGAATTAGATTTGTGAACTGTAATAGCCGAGGTGTTGAAATCTTGCGACCCGTACGGGTAAGTGACTTAAAGAAAGTCCTGCGAAGGCCATGTGATAGCTCTAACTGAACACCAGCACCACTACGCCCAATGTTGCAGATATTTCTAGGGTGATGGCCCTGGAGATTTGGGACAGAGTGTTCGCGTACTATAAATCCATGGGATACGAGCATGGTGCGAATCGAATTGAGCATTTCAGTATGCAGTCCACCTAAAAACACAACTTCAGTTTTGCTATCTTCACCGTGTACGGTGAGCACCATATTGGCTGCCCTAAGCAGGGCAAGGCATTGCGGTTCGTCGAAGTTTGTGCTGGTGATGTGAAGGTCACCATTGCCTTGGGCCCGGGCCTTTTTCCCTTCAAAGAGATAATATGAAAGATCATCACCGGCTATGGCGAGAGCAATCTCGGAAGTGCCAAGTTCAATGCCGCCACCATGAGGAGCAGCTATTACGACGGGGTTGCCGGTACTTCGAAGCGATATTGAGAAAGATCCAGCAGGTTCAGCTGATGCCAGTGCCGCAAAATTTAGATATTTATCGGGCATAAAGCGGCTGCTCAAGGTAACGAGAATGCAATTGAATTTCTCTCAAAACTCAGGCAGTAATTTCAATCTTGATACAACAGGCGTAGTGTAGGAAATTCAATCTTATAACTTAGACCCATCACTACATGATTTCATAGTTTCTGCAACCGTACCTAGTGACGCCGAACTCAGCATAGACTGATTTCCCTCGTTCACGAAGACTTTGGGAAGTGATACATATGTCTTGGATGTCACTCTTTTTGCCAAAAATGCACAGAAAGCCTCGTGCCTTATTGTTTTCACGTAGGTACATACTGAGTTTCTCAACATCCGATTTAATGTCAGGCTTTCTTGTTCTGACCCATTTCATCTCGATGGCGAAATGATGATTGTTACAGGTAGCGACAAAATCTAGTTTTTTGACGTCGCCCGGGCCTTGCCTCAGGTACCCCGGGCAAGGGTACTCGCATTGAACTGAGCATCCCTGAGCTGTAAGAATGCGGAGTGTCGGTTCATAGAGGATGTACTCGCTGAACGACTCGTTCATTTCGCACGCTGCTAAGTAGCTGACGTAGCCTGCCAGCCCGCGCTTCACTCGGTAGAGCAATTGAAGAACTGGGTCTTTCTTCATGGCGATGTAGTTAGATCAAAGGGTCAGAGAACTTGCACGAATAATCGATTCGGGGACGTACCACGGTTAATTATTTCTCAGTGATTTCTGGGGACCGTGTCCACGCATGAGTACCGGCGGACCGAGCATCTTTTCAGACCACGGCGGGTTATCCGGATCAATCCGTTTATTTGAAATAGTCTTTGGCGGTTTCAAAGTAATAGCGTGCTTCATAATTATTGATCCCATGGATTGATGCAGGTTACGTTGCAACGCTTGAAATCCTCCATGTTACGGGTAACGACAGCAAGGCCATGCAGCAGGGCTGTTGCAGCAATAAGACTGTCGATTACCGGCAGCGGTTTGCCACGCTTTTCGGATTCGCCCGCGAGTGCGCCCCAACGTGCGGCTGTTTGTATATCAATCGGCAGCACCCTTGCGCCAAAGCGTCCGGCAAGATCCCGCCGGATCCAGGTCTGAAGTTTGGACCTGCGTGCTGATGCAGGTAATTTGGCAATCCCTTTTTCGAGTTCGCCGATAGTGATGACGCTGAGGTAGAGTAATGATTCATCCTGCTCACTTATCCAGTGGATGACCGGGCCGTGCGGGTTTTTCTTGACCAGTTCAGAAATAACGCTGGTGTCTAAAAGAAAGCTCACAGGCCGATGGCTCTGCCGGTATCTTTGCTGCGGGTGATATCCAGCTTAATCCCGATGAGCGGTGATTTGCGGAAAAAATCAACAAGTTTGCCTTTGGGCCGGCTAAGCTTGCCGAAATCCTGCGCTGACACCACCACCGCGGCATCCGCGCCGTGCAGGGTGATGATTTGCGGGCCTTCGCTGCGGGCCCTGCGCACCACCTCCGAAAGGCGGTTCTTGGCTTCCTGGAGCTGCCATTTGTCTGTGGACATGAAATTCTCCTAATCTAGCTAGTCTGGCTATTTTATGCGGATTAGTGCTGGCATTCAAGATAATATTGGAAAATACCGGGCTGAAGACAGGTAAATGTTCAAGTGTTCAGAGAAGACCTTGAAACCAGAACCTGTCTCAAAATTAAAATAGTGATGATAACAGCACGATCACGTCATGCTGGTGAAAACGACCTATAGGATGTGGGAAATGTCGCGGGACGCCTATATGGATATAGGCGGTAGAGCGACGCAGGATGCCAAAGCCGAGGACATGGGCCGCTCAATCACATCCATGTGACCGCGGCATTAGCACATCCGTGTGCGTCAGTCCGTAGCGGCCAGCATCCAGTAAATAATTGTGCCCCTATCCTCGACAACTGCTCCCGGCGTTGTTCTACCTCCTGCATCCATGCAGTCGTACCTTCCCCCGCTTGCGGGGGAAGTGGATATTGGCATACGCCAGAATGACGGAAATTATAATTCCCTGATTTCCCATGCCAATCAATTAATTTTGAGACAGGTTCTACTCATTTCCATACCCGCACACCGGGCAATCCGGATCCTTTGGCAGTTTTGCGGTATGCCATTCCATGTTCATTACATCCAGCAACAGCAAACGGCCTTCCAGTGTTTTGCCGATACCCATGATCAGTTTCATGGTTTCGCAGGCCTGGATACTGCCGATGATTCCGAGCAGAAGTGCGATTACGCCATTAGCTGTGCAGGTTTGATCTATCTGCGCATCATTTCCGTACAAACAACGGTAACAGGGTGAATCCGGATTGGAAGGGTTGAATGGCGTAGTTCGGGATCAGAAGTTTAGCCCAATCTTGAGATGCCGCCCTTGTCACCACATCATCCAATGGCAGACCCCGGGCTTATCCGGGCGCTTTTTAATGGCGGCCCCTTTTCCGGTGATTTACCTGTCCCTGTAATCGCTGCTCAGCTAGACTAGTAAATTATCAGACTGATAAGGGGGTGACGTATGAAATTTCTCGCGGAAGTACTGTTCTGGCTTGGGTTAATCTCCATACCGCTATCATGGGTCATGTGGTATTTCGGCGCACGGGTCGAAATTGCACGGCACGTGCTGGCCGATATAGCTGATCCGGCCTTGAAGGCGGCGCTTAAAGAGGCCCACGCCGAGCGTTGGGGACTGTTTATCGGCCTGTGGCCGGTAACACTGTTTGTGCTGAGTTATCTCATTGAACAGAGGGTATTGGGATAGCGGTCGAATTGCGCGGCTTTGTACGACTGAACGGAGTCGCTGACAGCACCGGGGGCAGTTGTTCATTACCCTGAACTGAGCGCGAAGGCCAGGACAGTGCACATT
>Ga0209431_10000782_pt1 | contig 26512 bp, 39 predicted proteins | sample RifCSP13_3_FD_184021 | JGI IMG/M metagenome (GOLD analysis project Ga0209431, IMG submission 184021) | Soil microbial communities from Rifle, Colorado - Rifle CSP2_sed 13_3 (SPAdes) (version 2) | ecosystem: Environmental > Terrestrial > Deep subsurface > Rock core/Sediment | place: Rifle...
GCGCACACACGGCCTCGAAATGCCCAAACGGGATGTCGGTCGCAGTGGGTGTGCCATCGAATACGTAGCGACCTGGATAGTACAAACGGATCGTGTCAGTCGATGCGGGCCGATGATTGGGCAGATAGAGATACTCAGTATCGTCCACTAGCACAATCTCGAAATCCTCGTCCTCTAGCAACTGCGGAACTTCATCCTCTGAAATCGTCGGCGCCGGGATGTCAGCGGCTTTGATGTTGCTGTCTCGATACGACCAATCCGGCAGACTAGCAACGACCTCGATTACACCGGCGCTGGCTGTGCCGTACGCAGCCCAGATCGTGCCGTTATAGGTGTAGAGCGTGTTGGTCACACTGGATTGATCGACACCCAACACGATCTCGGTCGTGCCATCAGTGTAGCTATAGCTCGATGGCACGAGTGCCGCGTAATACGTGCCGGCTGCGAGTGGACGCGGATCAGCAAATTGAAACTCGACCTTACCCGACTCGAATCCGAGCGGCAGGGCAGTGAGCGATGTGAGGCTGTTGGACGTTTGCAGCGCACTCGATCCGGGTAGGCTCGTTGAGTCGCCGCGAATCTGACATGCGATTGTGCCCGCCGGACTGCCCGTGCGCCGCAAGAGAACACGGACAGCATGTATCTGCATCCGGCGCGGCAGAGTGAATTTGACGGCGAGTTGCTGATCGGCTCCGCTGCTCGTGATGTCGATGGCTGCATCGCGCGTCGTGTCAGCCACGTTGACGATCTGGCCGTAGAGAATGTAGTACGCGCTGCTGTCACCGGCGAAGTCCACCGTTCTGATGCGCGGCTTATCCTGGCTGTAACGCGACAAGGCCGAATCGAGTGCCAGCACTTTATCCGCTGCCGTGATTTGGCGCGTGTCGTGGCTACGCATGATTGCGTCGAGCTTATCGATGAAATCGGTCTGCAAAATCCGGCGCGCCATTTATCTTAATCCTATCGATTGGATCGCGTTGATGATAAGAGCTATCATGGCTGCCGCCACAACGAACCACACCACAAGGTCAATCCAATCGTCAAGCCATCGTAAAATCTTCATGACCATCAAGGCACCAGATAGAGAATCAAGCTCGCCGTCTTGGCATCACCGCCGTTGGCGATGGTCAGCGTGAGCGGCCCGACGACCGGCTGCATATCCTCAACCGCATTACCCGCCGAGTACACCAGCGCCACTCCCGCCGCATCTTCAACCTGCTTGCGTACCAGGTGCATTCCCGCTGCGAGCGTAGTCTTTGTAAAGAGCGTGATCGCTTCGGCGTTGGCAATGGTTACGTCGATCGCCGCCGCCGTGCCGAGGATGACGGCAATGCCGTAGAGCTTGCCGATGAAGTTCGGCGATGTCTTTGAGGCCGCGCCTGCTGCTGTCGTCGTGAAATCCCATCGCCAAGCATCCATGTCTTCCTCCTAAAACAACGGGCGCGGCGCGCGGTCTCACACCGCACCGCCGCGCCCGATTGACTCATATCGAGATCAGCCTTTCGCCTGTTTCCTCTTCGCCGCCGCAAGTCGGACATCCTTCGGTGAAATCTTCCCGCTCTCGCGGTGCGGTTCGACCTCTTTCAGATCGATGCCGAGATCGGCTGCAACACGCCGCGCTTCGTCTGATGCTCTTACGTCCGGTGGTAATTCGGGTATTTCGGCAACGGATGACGCAGACTCAAGCGGAGGCCATCTCAATTTGCTGCCTTTGATCAAGATGACGGTAACGTGATCTGCGTAAACGCCCGATGCAAGTACCTCATCCGCCTTGACGCCCAAACCTTCGAGCGCCGCCTCAAGCGTAAGCTCAGGCATTCTTGGCCCCAAGCAGGCACGTCATCACGATGCCGATGCGGGTGTCGGCTGCGGCGCTGTTAGCATCGAACGAAATCACGCTGCCGGCTGCTACCGCGACCGGAGCCTGTGCGCCGCCAAAGTGCGTCGATTTCCATGTGCCGGGCGTGGCCTTCGTCGCGCAGGCGATGGCTGCGATAGCCGCCGAACCGTCATCATTGATGTCTACGGTCAGATCGGCATCGTCAGCCGATGGCGAAACGGTCACCGCCACGATGGTAAACGGGAAATCGAATGTGAAATAGCGGAATAGCGCGCCAAGCGTTACGCCGACCTCGCCCTCAACGAATGAGATAGTGAACAAGTCTCCCATGTTTTCTCTCCTTAGTTGGCGCTAACTGGGCCGACCTGCACCCATTTCGTCGCCACGCAGACAAGCGGCACGGTGTCGTATTGAGTGAGAACCAGTGCGCCAGTCAGGATGAAATTGTCAGCATCCGCGAGATTAATAGTTTGAGCTTCCTGATTGTAGAGCACAAGTTGCGTACCGTTCGTCACACAAGCCGCGATAGTCGGGGTCACTTCGGCTGCTGGCGTGAGAACGATTAGACTGTTTGTCGGCGTGATGGGTGCGCCGTCAGTTGGCGTGATGCTCTGCGAGGCATGAATCACGAATGCGCTCGCGGTCAGGTTACCTACTACACTGCCCGTGCTGGTAACCGTCAGCGTGCCGGAGATAACCGTGTTACCCGTCGTGTTCGCCACGCTGAAGGCGCTGGTATCCATCGTCAGGCCACCGTTTAGCGCCGTTGCGCCCGCGACATTCGCCGTCCCGGTCGCGGTGATATTGCGCCCGGAGAGGTCGTTGCTACCGACTGATACGCCGCCTGTCCAGCCGGACGATGTGAAATCGCCGACCTTCGATCCGCCAGCGGACACGCCGATATCATTTGCGCCAACGCGGTAAAAGCCGACATCGGTATCACTGGTAAATCCGAATGCCGGCTCCGATACGCTGCCATCACCGACCTGCAACGTATCGAAGTTGGTCACTCCCTGCGGCGAGACAATCAATACTGCGCCACCGATATTCAGCGCGAGATAGAGCGAAAGCAATGCGCCAAATGCCGCTGCGAAACTGATACCGATTGCAGTCCAACCCCTGAGCGTGAAATCCTTCATCGTCGCTCCTATCCGGCCACGTTGGATTTGTGTAGTGAGCGCCAATCTGCCACGGGCGCGACGCGATAGGTGCTGCTGAACTCGAACCCGAATTGGCGAACCTTGTAGCGGATCGCATCGTTCGATAGCAACGCGCCGGTCTTCTCATCAGACGCCTCGAACAATTCCGGCGTCCGCTTGCCACGCAGCCAGATGAGTTTGATCGGGCTGACGCCGCCCGGCTTGGCGACGAGTGCCCAATCGGTCACGTCCGTCCAAACTGGCACTTCCAGAACCTTGATCTTGTTGTAGTACGGGTTGGGGTCGTTGTTGGCCGATCCAGGGATTTTGTCTGCGCCGACGATGCGCTCAGCAGCTTCGGTCAAATCGACTGGCACGAGTAGATAAGCTGGCATGACTTCCATACCGAGCCGACGTCCCGCACCAAGTGGTTGATCGGTCTGCTTCTTCATGGCGACCACGGCGGAATTGAGGGCCGCGTAAACCAACGCCGTCGTGAGCAGGTTCGCGTGTCCGCCCGCTGAGGTTGCCGCTGTGGCGTTGAACAACGCGCCGCCATCTGAGAGCACCGGGCCGGCTGCTGAGTTCGTGGTGAATACCTGCGCCACGCGGTCGGCGACGGTGTTGTGCCAGGCTTTGCTGAGGCGGTCGGGCAGCGTATTGAGCTTGTTGATCTTGTCGCGCAGGAAAGTTTCGAGCGTGACTTCGATATAATTGCCCCTTTTGACTGGGGCCGCCGTCTCTTCCTCGTCTTCCCAATCGAGTTCGGTGTAAGGGTCACCTTCGGGCACGATCGAGAGGGTCGTTGTGCCAAACAGCCGGACGAGGGTCGCGCTGTCGTAGGTGTCAACGTCCAGTTCCTCTACGATGTCGCCCCACCACTGCTCTTGCACCGCATAGTCAGCGGCCAACATGACGTTAACCGCGTTCTTGACGATGCTCGTCAGCGTTCCGGTGTTGAGGTTCGCTTCCAGCGCCCGCGCGCCAAATCGGCCTTCGCCAAAGAAGTCGGCCTGATTGCGGTCGCCGCCGCCGGTCAAATCCCAATACCATTCGTCCAAGCCGGAGTATAGCGGGATGGACGCCATCGATCCGCCACCCGATTTCCAGCCTTCGACCGCGCGTGCGGATAGGCCGAATGACGGATCGGCGGTGGCTTCCTGCGCGGTGCCGATAATGGGCGCGCCGTCTTTCCATTTCATCTCAAACGCCTTGGCGAACTTGCGCAGGCCATTTGGCCCCCACACGCGGCGCACGAAACCCAGGACGAATTGATCGGTTTCGTTCACGCCGACCTTGACCCGTGGGCGCGCGCCGCCGTGTCCGGTCACATGGCCCAGGTCGGCATCGGCCAGGAATGCCGCGCGGTGCTTCTCGATGGTCGCCTTGATAATGTTGGCCTCGACTGCACGGCCCTCGAACTGCTCGCGGATGAGTTCGCGGATCGGTTTCGATAAGCCCGATTCGGTCAGCGCCGCTTCGAGTGCCTGTTGCGACTGGCTGACGCGCGCGGCCTGCAAGATGCGCTCGGCAGTGGCATTCGCCTCGGCGATCTTGCGGTCGGCTTCCTGAAGGCGCTTGTCCACATCGGCCAGATTCGGCGCGCTCGCTGTAGTCGGCGCCGGCTTCGCGCTGGCGGCCTTGACCACAGTCTCAATCGTGCGCAGTGCGTACTTTGCCGCCGTGACATTGGCCTCAGTCGCCTGCTGTACCGCTTCAGGCGTCACCGCTTCGGCGGGTGGTGCAGCACCCAAACCGGCTTTGATCTGTTCGAGCTGCGCCTTAAGGCCGGCCTTCGCCTCGTCCGGCAACATACTCGCCTCGACTGCGGCCATGAGTTGCTCGATTTGCTGCATCATTTCGTCCATGTTCGCCTCCCGTGCGTGTGGCACGTGTTGTAGAGATTCCAGCGCACGCACAAAACGACCGCCGGCGGCTGGATCGCCCACTGCGTCAACAGAAATGACGCGGGTGATTTTGTTTACAAGTTCAAAGACCGATTCACCGATACGCTTGCGAACGAAATCGCGCAGCACATCGATGCTGAGACCGATCGTTTTGAGAACGCCGCCCTCTTGTGCCCGAACGAGCTTGCGCGCGAAGGCATCGTCAACCGTTTTGAATGTCGCTCTCATGCTCTGCGTGGCACGATCCCAACGCACACCAACAAGTGAGCCGAGCCAGTCGCGGCCCGGCGGTCGCATCCCTCCGCGCGCCTGAAATTCTGTGTCAGTCAGATGGTCATCGTAAACCTTCGCACCCTCGAACATTGAAGTAGCAGCTTCAAGTGCGGAGATAGACCATAGGCGGCTGTTCTTGGATCGGATGTACTGCACGCCTTCGATGGTCTGTACATCGCCTTGCGTTTCGGGGCCGATAATGACAACTTCCCAGGAGCGGCCTGTTTTGTCCAGCGGGGATTCGAGATGAATGTCGGAGAGGGTGACGCGTTGTGCGGTAAATGTTTCCATGACAGGCGCTGTACTATTTGCCAGCGGCAGAATGGAGATATTGTGCTTCTCCATCGCCGACTTGAGGTCGAGACCTTCGACGATCGACGAATAGCAAATAGCGATGGCACGCTCTTTCTCATAGCCTTGTTCGGCCATGACCTTCTCGACGCAGGAATCCATCGCGGCTATTTTGTCGGCGGGTATGTTCGTGTATGGCATAGGCAAATAAAAAGGGCGACCGGTCTTTCGACCAATCGCCCTCTGATCTAAATCTTCGACCCCAAGGGACTTTCTTATTCGGTTAGTGCACTTATCCTACAACTTTTCTCGCCGGTTGTCAAGATGTTGGTTTTGGGTTGGTTTTTGCCGCCATTTAGCTATCGCGGATTCCATCGCGCGAACAGCAACCTCAGCCCGTTCCGGTGGCATATTCGCAATTACACGCGCATAGCTGATGACCAGGCGCGCCACGTGTGGCGGGATGTCGCGCGGGAAGACAGGCTTTACGCTCATGCGCGCCGCTCGATCTCGGCCTCGACTTTCGCCGTCGTGCGTGGCACGAAATCGCCGTAACCCTCTCGCCAGGCGATGTGTCGGCAACGGCAATTGATCGTATTTGCCGGACTGCCGCGTGGATCACGCGGATACATGAGCTTCTCTCGCGGTGCACCCAATGTCGGCGCAACCTCGAAGTATTCACTGATCTTCACGCGCTGCCCGTGCGCTTTGAGGTGGCCGCTGCGCGTGCGATGATCACCCGTGGCGATCCATCCTTTCTCGATGTCCGGCGCAGTCTCAGCCACCTGGATCATGCGTGCTTGTGTGCTGATTGAGTAGACGCGCCCGACCTCGGTGCGAAAGATCGCTTCAGCGCGCGCTGAGATACCTGTGAGTTCGCTGAGCTTGTCCTTCGCGCCGACGATGTCCGAGATGCGCTTCTGTGCCTCGAACGGTGACATCAGACCGAGCATGGATTGCGTGAGTGTGCCGTTAATCGTCACGCGTACATCCTCGCTAATTTTCGTAATGAGATCGGCGCTGAATCCCTGGAGCGTGGCGATTACAAGCGGATTTAAGCGTGCTGGGTCCAAGCGCAGCCCCGACACCCGCAAGGGTTCATCGACTGACTGCGTGCCGAGGCGATAGGCCGATGTTTGGATCTCCGAGAACGCATCGGTATACTGCCATCGAAACCGCTCCACGATGTCATTGACCTGGCGCTGTAAGTTCTCCAGATTTGACAAGCGCCAACCCTCAGCCGTCAAGACGCGCTGGTTAATCTCGCGCAGAGCGTCTTGCAGCAGCCGGATCGCGCGCCGCACTGCCTCATCCTCTAAGCGGTTAGTTTGCCGCGCGAGATCGTCCAACGTCTTGATGTAGTCTGTTTTGCTTCCGTGTTTCGGTTCATCCGCCATTCGTCAATCCCACAGCGGTTGAGACGCAACAGCGCCAGCCATATCATTGTGAGTTGGCCGAAGCCGATCGTCACAATGAACGGCGCGTACCACATCCAGAACAGCGCGCGCCGACGAAATAGAACGACCAGGAGAACGAGCGAGATCAGGAGCACACCGAACACAAGGACGGGATAAGGCAGCGCAGACAGCGCCGACCATATCCAGGCGAACGGCAGAGGATATAGGCCGATGTACTCGCCGCGTTGCATAGCCTGCCCCCATCGGATGAACATATCGAGATCAAGCAAATCTAAATCTCCCCATCCTGTTTCGGCTCTTGTCGTGCGCCCTGATTCATCATTGCCAGCAATGCGGATAGATCGGCACCGGGTTTCTGTCCGTTGCCGCTTAACGCGCCCATGCCACCAACTTTATCCAACGCATCCGCCAATCCCGACGTATCCGGCGCAGCTTGCAACGCCTCGACGACTTTATCGATGTCGATCTCGACGCCGAGCAGTTCAGCTGCGCGCGCCTCAAGTTCGACTGCCGTCTGAAGCGGTAGCAGTTTCATCGAATATAGCGTCGTAATAGCCGTCGCCACTGCTGAGAATACAGTCGCCGCCGCCGCCGTGTCTCTCGGAGAAATCTCCGGCATCTGTACGTCGAAACAATCGCGGGCCAGAATACGAATCGGCAGTCCGAGCTTATCGAGCTTGGGTTCGCCGTTCTCGTCTATCGCTTCGACATATTCCGGGATACGCTTCGCCTCGACTGCACAATCGATCTGATATTGCAGAATGCGAATGAGCATCCTGCGTATTACGCCTTGCCGTGTCTCGAATCCGCGGTAAGTCGGCGATCCTTGCGCGGTTGCCGTGGCGAGATTCGCATCGCCACCACTGCCGAGCATATAGACCGGAAGGCGCGCGCCACCAGCGAGGAAGTTCAGGATTGTATCGTACAGTGATTGCCAATCGGCGGCTTTCAAATCGGGGTTGCGCTCGGTCAGAATGACGGATTCATTATGCCCAAATACACGCCCTGCCTGGCCACTGGACAAACGAAATTCTTTTACCTGTTTATCAATTTCTTTGACATCAGAACTGTTGACTTGCAAATCCCAAACAACATCTTTCAGAAGTGCAGAATGTTCGAGAATGTCGAAGAAAAGTTGGTCAGTGCGATCTAGCCAGTCAATCAGTGCCAATCCATCAGGCCGACCTCTCATGCCGATGCTCGTCTTATTCACCTGCACAATGAAGCATTGTCCGTCGTATGGCACGCCTTCGACTTCAGCGCCGATGTGATCCTGATACATCATGCCGCCGTGCGCTTCACTCACGCGCCAGGCGCGACCGTAGCAGGTTTCGGTCGCGCGAACATTCTCCCATCCTGAACTGAATCTGTCTGTCTGCTGATTGGCCTCAGTCACACGCCAGCGCCGATGCGAACGCATAATCACGTCGCCTGCTTCGTGACCGCGATTGACTGCGAAGGCCATCGATTTCACGCCATGCAAGCGACCCGTCTCGGGGTCAATGCAGATGACCTTGAGCAAACGCCCGCGCTGCTGCGGTTCATTCGTCACCGCCTTCAATCGAACCGCTACAATCTCCTCACGGTTATCGGCATCCGTCACGATCTGGTCAATCTCGGCCGGATCGATTGCGCCGAGCTTGACTGCACCATCACCGATAACGCCATCCCAACGCACGAATGCCTCGATGAACAACTCGCCATACAGGCCCAGGTCGCGCACACGCTGCGCGCCTTTGCCCTCCCAGTCGTTCGTATCGTCGTACCAATGTGCATCGAGGATAGTCTGCACGTCCTCGTTCTCTGCGGTGATGACCGGGCCATCACCCCACACGTAATCAGTACGCGTGTTCGCTATGGCATATGCAAGTGGGTTCGTCGCGTACTGCCGATAGCTGCGCTCAATCGCGGCTTCCTGGCTCGTTGCCGTCTCGTCACGGATCGTGATCCGGCTGCGATAGCCTCTGCGCTGGTAGGTGAGGCTGCCCGCCGTCGCCGGCGGCTCGTCCTCGCCATCGTTCATGCCTGACCAGTACGCAGCCTTGACGCGCTTCTCTGCATCAATGCGCATGGCATCCATCTCGCGGCGTAGGGCTTTGACGGTGCGATTGAAATGCGAACGGGATACGACGGCGTTCGACGTGCTCATAGCCCGATTGCCTCTCTGCCCCATTGTTCGTCGATGCTATTCCAATATGCCATAGTGATTTTGTCTCGAATGAATTCCGCGAAATCAAAGGGCAAACCAGTTATAGCATCAACGATTATCGCTCTTGGGATGCGAGAAATCTCCAAACCTTCAGACGACATTGACAATGAGGTGACGGTGCGATTGAGATAGGCGCGGGTGACGGTCGAGGGTTTACGTTGCGGTGTCATTTCTCACTTCTACTTTTGTCCGCGCTTCAGACATTCGATAATTGATATATTGATCGATCTGGGCTTTCAGGACATTCTCAAAAAATATGCGCGCTGATTCCTCAGCAAATCCCTCGAACCGCAGGAAACCAGTAGACCAATCGAGAGTACCTACCTCCTTCGATCCATCGGCAACAAATGTCAATTGACAAGTCTGTCTGTAAAGGATTGTTGGATTAGAGTTTATAAGCATTTCTCTATCCTCTTTGCCATCCACTGCGCGGCTTGGGCGCATGAATCTGGCGAGCCTCGGTGTTCGTGCCTGATGCCGGCGCCGGATAGCGCGCGAGCTTGTTAAACGCTCGTGCCGCCGATTCGATCTGGTCATCGTGCTTGCCCGATGGGAAATCACATGCTTCAGAGATGAAAGCCGATGACCAGGCGGCGCGCTTCACGCGCACGTTCCCCGCCTCAGCCTGTGATGCCAACGGATCACATGCCGTCTCTTTGCTGCCTGTCGTCGGCTCGGTGTAGACCGAGAAGCCGGCTAGGAGCTTGACGAAAGCGGCGGCGGCATCTTTGCCGCTTGCGCCCGGTTCCTGTTCGCCCCAATACGTGACCGGCCCGAATGTCTCAGCATCTTTCTCTGCCGCATGTCGAATGATGGCATCCCGTTCGCCGGCGGCCCATTGGCCGCGCACCACATCCTCGATATATGTGATGCCGCCTGCATACGCAACAAGCACGCCGGCAGTCGGATCGCCACCGCCCGCTGTTGCGCCCTTATCCCACCAGCGCACACGTTGCGCACGCGCCGGAACTGCATCAACCAGCGGTAACCATATCTCTTTGAACATGCCGCCTTCACGCGCACGCGGCTGCTGTTGATAGAGTGCATGATAGTCACGGCCCAAAGTGCGCCGGAAGTCAGCCAAAGCGGGCACGTCGAAACGGGTTGGGCAAAGCGCCTCACCTATTGCGCGCCCCAATGGGTCTCCTGGCTCGGCCTCGGCGGGCAGACTGATTACTGTCCAATTCGGCCCATCGTCGCTGTCCAGAATCCGGCCGGCCAGATCATCCTTATGCCATCGCGTCATGATGAGAATAAATGCACAGTCAGGCCCTTGCCGCGTGTACAAATCATTCGAGTACCAATCCCATACGCGATCGCGGTATGCCTGGCTCTCAGCTTCCTCACGCGACTTCACCGGATCGTCGATGATAATCAGGTCGCCGCCGATGCCGGTTACACCACTTCCCACACCCGCCGCGCGCATCCCGCCATCCTGCTGTGTTTCCCAATCATACGCTGCCGTGCGCTCCGGGCTAAGTTGCATTCGATATGATGCCAATCGTCGCGCTTGGCGTGAGAATTTCTCAGATAGAAATTGATTGTAAGCACCAACGATAACGCGCAACGATGGATCGCGTTCGAGTCGATAGACCGGGTAACGAATCGTCGCCAATGCCGACTTGCCGTGCTGCGGCGGCATGAAAATCATCAGCTTGTGAATCTCGCCCGACGTGATCTGGTCGAGGTGCTCGCGCGCGTATCGAATGTACGGCCAATCCCAATGCAACTCAGGAGAGACATGCAGCAGCCAATCGGCGAATGTTGTCTTATTCGCTATCTTCTCCGATAGCGCCTGCTCCCAAGCTGCCGTTAGCATGGATTCGAGCAAGTCGTTCTCTTGCTGCGGTAACCAAGTCTGCATAGAGTGATTGTGCTTCCTCTGCGCTCAGGCCGATTGAGCGCGCCCGATCCAGCCAAGACACGCCGATCGGCTGCATGACTTTACCATCCGTGCGCTCCATCACTGCATTGAGCAAGCCGGATGATGGCTCGAACAAGAGCGACGTATAGACACGAAGTGCAACCGCCTCTTTTAACGTCATCTTGTCGCCGATGCTGGCGATCTGCGCGGCGATGACCTTGCTATGTTCCGCTGCTTCCTTCGGTGTAAGGTTGCCGATCTTGTCCCATATCTCGCGCCAGGACTCGCCGCGCTTCGGTGCGCCATTGAGATTGACGCGAGGATCATTTCTGCCCGCGAATGGCTTGCCGCGCGGTTTCAACTTTCGTTTTACAGATGGCTCGGTCTTAACTCTTAAGGTCATGGTCATGGCATAATAAGATATGGCTGCGGATCGATGCAGCCGTTGAACGTCGCCTTGACTCCGCGCAACACGAGCGGGTTACTCGGATCGCGCAGCGTGAGATGCAGATGCGGCCCGGTCGAATTGCCGCTATTGCCGCTCAACCCGACCTGCTCACTGGCTGCGACAATCTGGCCCATCCGCGCGTCGATCCGCGAGAGATGGGCCAGGTAGATTTCATACTGCTTATCATTGACCAGGAAACGTATCGCCACGCGCTTTCCATATGGCCCCCACTCGCCCGCCTGGAACACTTCGCCAATCACGGGCGCGCGGACGATGGAACCCATCGGCGCCACGATGTCAACGCCCTCATGGTCGAAGTCTCTGCGCTTCTCGCCATACGGGTATTTGATTTGCGCAGGTCGGTAGTCGCACGGCCACACCAGGCTGAGGGCGAGTGCTGAGACGGTCGGCGCGAGAGGCACAAAGCGAATCGTGCCGTCGCCTTCTGTCCACGCTTCAAATCTGCCGAGCAGCTTACCGCGAGCGGGCATCATGCGCTCCGTGTGAACTCATCGAGCACGTCGCCCCACTTCACGCGCAGACTCATCAATGTGCGCCTCGTTTCCTTGGCTCAACATTGATGACGTAGTTCGCCTGTGAGCCGACCAAGGCGAAGTAGGCCATGTAAGCAAGTGAAATAGCGCCGGATGTTGAGCACTCGATCCCGACCTCCACGCCGAGTGCATTCGCACACGACAACCCAAAGAGCGCCAACGCCGATCCGACTATGCCACCGTGAACGACATTGCGCTTTCCGTCGCCGGTCAAATTATTGAACCAATCGCGCAGTGGCCCGATCCGATCAAGCGACCAGGAGAATACAACGCCCGCGATCCCGGCCAGCGCCGCAGGCGTCATCGCTCCCAACTGGCCGAGCAAGGGCGAACTTAGCAAAACTGCCGTGAAAACGACAAGGCCGGATACGGCAGCGCCAATCACAACTGCTACAATGAACTTAAAAAGAGTGGACATGATAGCTCCTTTTGAGTGGAGGGGATGCTGTGGGGAAGCATCCCCTCAAGTGGAGGACTGCGCCACCGCCCTGTGGCGCACAGCGCATGAACGCATAGAAGTGTACACCCGAATCGGCGCAAATGTCAACCGCGTCCGAGTTGGAGAAACGCAAACCGGCCTACGCGCCACGCCGCACTGGCCGGCTTGCTATGCCTCGTCGTTTCTCTCACGTTCGGTTGTCAATTGATCAGGAGCGATCCGTCCTCGGCCTTGATTTGCAGCCCGCTACGTGGGCGCGCTGGTAGCCTACCTTGCTTTGAGCGCCTCGATCTGCGCCCGATATCGCGCAATCTCATTTCTCAAAGCTTCCTCACGCCCTTCTGCATGATGAGCGATATAACGTGCATATTGCGCCACCCGCCGCGCCGACATCGCGCGCCGGTATTCGAGCTGGCCGAGGCGCAAGGCGACATCGCGCCAGAAGCGCCAGAGGCGGACATCGGAGTTTGACGACGGCTTGCCGTTGAGGCGATAGAAGGCATCTGCGCTCACCTGGAGTAGTTCTTCGTCAGTGTCCATCATGCCTCCTTGACCATGCAATAGACCGTCTCGTAGTCGATGCGCGGTGAACCTTTCGACTCTGCTAAACGCCGGAAAAATGACTTCTTCTCACGGCGATGCGACTTGTGATTTCCATCCATCGCCAACTGTGTCCCATCGTCGCGCACGAGCAGCGCGTGATGCTCATGCAGCGTAACGAAACCGCACGCCTCGCAGAGTTGCCGCCACTGGCCGGGGAAGTCCACAAGCGCGCCGTTGCGGACGAACGATTTGACCACCCAGACCGCGTGAGCGCCAGGACGCAGGACGGCATAGGTCTGCTCGATGATGGCGCGGGCGGCGTGCCAGAAGTCGTCGCCGAATGAGGAGCTGAGTTGACCATCAGATGAGCCATAGCGCATAGATGTACCAGCACCAGGACGATTCTTCTGTCCTGGCTCAATGCTCATATCTCTTGGTTCCCCATTCTCCCAATGCGCCTTTGACCAATCGATCCCGCTCGTCTCACTACTCATGCTTGCTTCGTATGGCGGACTGCTCACCGCGCTATCGAACCCATCGGCGCGCATCGCGGCAAGCTGGCCGGCGCTTTGACCATAATCGACATAGCGCAATTCGCCGCCTTTGATATTCTCAGGACCCGGGTCCGCGCCGCCAGTATGCTGCGCACCATCTGCATATGGCGGACTCGACACGGCAGCCGAGAAGCCGGCGTCTGTCGCGCGCAATTCGGCGAGGTTGCCATCGGTCTCTGCTTGATTCTGATATCCATCTCGTTTGAATCTATCTTCCAACGCAAGACCACCACCCGTTTGCTGCTCTGCAAACGGCGGCGACGAGATGGCGCTATCGAATCCCGCGTCGGTCGCGCGCAGGTTGCCGGGGTTGCCAGGAGTGGAGCCGTAATCACTATATAGTTCACCGCCCTGCTGCAGCGCAGGCCCTCCATCGTGCTGAACCATGTCCGAGAATGGAGGACTACTTATTGTCGCTCCCGCCTCACGCACCACATCCGCCAGCCGCCTCGAATCGCCCTGGATGACTTGCGCCGTACCCCATCGCGTGAACCGGCCCGCATATCTCGTATCCCACATCGTGATGTTCTGCGCGGCCAGGTCAACGAACTTAGGTTCGAGTTCGATGCCGATGAAGTGCAGGCCGTGCTTGAGCGCGTGATAGCCAAAGCCACCAATACCGCCGAATGGATCGAGAACTGTCTCGCCTTCGACTATCCATCCCTCGGCGGCCATGTGTGCATAGATGCGCTCGGCAAGAGAGAAACTCACCTTCGCGGGATGCGCGAATGCTTCCGGCACGAGCTCCCTGCCCCATCCGCGCCTGTAGCAGCCGTGCCACGAATCTACGAGAACAACTTGACCCACTCCTCATACTCCTTTCTCGTCGCGCGCCTGAAAGTCGTGTCGCCAATCGTCAACGGTAGGCACGTGAGATGCCGCTCGAACTCGCCGAGTGTGAGTAATGTCGGATGCCGGTCGCGCTCGAACTGCTCGTTACTGTGCGGTGTGTTGGCGTGATACATCGCAGGCGCGAGACCCGCGATTGTTTGCTGAGGTGAAGTGGCGATGATTAGCATTAGATGCTCCTTGATCGGAATGTCAGATCGTAATACCCTTTGAGAATCGGGCTATCCGACTTGTCGATCATCACCCATCCGCGCGCCTCGAAAGCGCGGTAGATGTCCAGCCAATGGTCTTTTTCGGCTTGCTCGACCCGATACTCCGGCGTGCCGCCGTGCATCAGGATCGGCGGTGGCGGCGCAGGCGGCATATAGACTATTCCCCGCCCAGTCATCGACCGCAACAGCACCAGGATGAGCGTCAGCGATATGGTCAGCAGCGAACAGGCCATGAAGCCGGCCAGGGCAAAGCCGATGTTCACTGCGTCAACGGAGACCATCTCTCAATCGTTTCTGGCCTTCGGCTTGCGGAGCCGAAAGGCGCTCAACAATCGCTCGGATTTCAGGCAACATCATAACCGCGCTTTTCTCGCGTTTGCGTAGCGTCTCATAGATGCGAAAGAAATGAGCGCGATTGACATGCTCACTATCTTCGAGCCGCATACGAATTTGCGACCAGCCCATGATATGCACGGCCTTTCGGATGAGAGGATCGCCGTCATCTTCGCCACGGCTGACAAGTTGTGTCGCCCGGCCCCAGGCTTCCTCTGCACTCAATTGGTTCGCGTTCATCAGGTTATATGCCTCGTCCCGCAATTCAGATACAGTCGGAAACCACTTACAGCTTGCGACATGACTCAACGCCGCCGCTTCTAGTTGCTGGTCAGGAATGTCTGCCGTCAGGCGCGCATATTGCGCGAAGGTGTGTTTGAGAATGTCGGGTGAGACATCCCTGAAAGCCATCGGATATTGTGCTATCAGGCCAGCCCAGATGCGCCCGAATCCCTCAGTCGTTGCCATTCTGATTCATCTCCTCAAGCGCCATGCGCATACCTGCAAGCGCGGGATGTTCAGATGTGCGACGCGCGCCATTGCCATTAGCACCCGGAAGTTCTCGACGCTTGAAGAACTCCAGCATCGCCTTGACGTTGAGTTTATTCCAGCCGCAGGCGATGTATCCATGCACGATCTGGCGCCATAGGGTGAGATCGGCTTCCGACTCACCCACCACGCTGGCGATGTCGCTCCAAAGTTCTTTGTCTGGAAAGCGACGCGCAACCTCGCGGTAGGCGGTGACGGCGGGCGGCGGAGCCGCGCCACCCTGACTCCCTGAGAGTTGATCTCCTGACTCTAATGAAGGGGTACGCAATTCATTGCTACCCTTATGCGTACCCTTGTGCGTACCCTTGTGCGTACCCTTGTGCGTACCCTTGCTGTGTAAGGGTACGAAAGTTTGCGTACCCTTCTTGTTGAGTACGCCGCCCGAATAGTTGCGAGGATTGATCCAATTGTAAATAGCGATGTCTTGCCCATGTTTACGCTGCTTGCATTCAATGTATCCAAGTTCTGTTAATTCCTGGCGTTGGCGTTCGAGGGTGCGAAGATTCAAGCCCATATCTTCGGCCTCGTCTCCGTCGCGCCAATCGTAAACGATACCGGTATCCCAGTCGCACCTATCAATGATGTGTAGATAAAGCCATATCCGGTTACCCATCGCTTCGCGATGTTTCGCGTCTTCACTGAGGCCACGCTTAACCATGATCCAGTTCTTTTTGCTCATTCGGCGCTCCATTCTGTGCCATGCTTGCGCACATAAACGAGATTGCTCCAGCGTCGTGATAATTCAGGCGGCAGGGTGTCGATGTTCATTTCTCAGAGTTTCGATTGGGAATTTTGAATTGATCTCTCAACTTTTCCCAGTCCTGATCGGGACGGCAGGCTTCCCAAACAAATTGAGCCACCATAGCACGTCCCCGCCGATTGGGATACTTTTCATCTTCACACTCACAGATGGCTTGAACAATCTCGAATAGATCCTTGAAGCTCGGAATCCAATCTGCGTCATTTCCAAACTTGACTCGAATCCATGTCTTGCCGCCATATTTGCTGAAGGATTCTTTACTGATCGTTAACTTCATTTCCCCACGCTTTCCATCCCGATCGATTTTCCCGTGCGAACAATTCGATGCGCTTTGAGTCAGGGTACATTTTTTCGATTGTTTCATAGACGATTTCGGGTTTCTGGCTATGCCGTTCTACTGGAGCCTCAATCACACTATCAGGCGTCATCTCCGGCAAAAATGATCCCCGCGATCCGATCAACAAGAATTCGTGTCGAGTGTTCAGCCAGAAACGAATACCCGGCGCGTGATTTTTGATCCAAACCATACTGGCCTTATACTCAAATCCCCAAGCTTTCATGACTTCCAAGCCGTCGGGCAACATGGGTGATGTTGTCCACAGAAATAACGCAGAATCCTCTGCGGCGATACCGCTGATTGGGAGTTGGCAGATATCCGGGGTGGAAAGCGTGGAGTAGTGTTGTGCCACGCTTTGGTCGAATCCGCTATTGTTGTATTCCCAGGGCGGATCGGCATAAATGACGTTGAAAATTCCGTCAGGCAAAGGCGGTGTTTCAGGCGACTCCTGTCCGAACAGTTCGCGCCACAGCCGGAGCAACGCCGCCGTACTGATCTCCTGCTCGTCGGCGGTCATGTCCATGACCCACTGCTCGAAGTCGGCATCGGCGATCTCGGAGGCACGCTGAAAACGGCGTGATTCATTCTCTTCAATTCCAAGTTGCTTGCGCGTGGCCGGGAAACTACCGTTAAGATGACGGTGGTTTTTCGCGGGTCTTCCACCCTTATTTTTCTCTCCATTTGCCAGCATTCCGCCGACCACGCGCTCGGCGCGCAGGCGTTCAGCCACGACGAGATTACTGTCAATCAGGCGGGCGCGCTGGAGTTTGAACCAATCTTCGATTGTCTTGAGCTTCTTGCGGACTTCATGCGCTGTAGTAGGATTGCCGTCTGATTGCGCATTAAGCAGAGCGTGATGAGCGGCATTAACGAGGGTGATCGCCAGCTCGCGCGACGGATGAAAATCTTGACGCTTGAGACTGGTTGCGGCTTCTTCTAGCTTGATTAAGGCTTTGTCATTCATACAAAAGCGCCTTTGAGTTGTACCTGTTGCCTGTCGCCTGTCGCAGTTCCCGCCATGAGGTAGGGAAGGCCACTCGGAAACAGGCACAACTCAAAAGCGCCTTTTCCCCCATGACTATCGGCCCGCGACGGCCTTGAAACAATTGCCTACATCCTACCACTTTCAGCGCCGCTTGTCAATTGCGAGTCTGCGTTGTTCGCTGAGTCATCCAGGATGGTGAATTTGTCGCGCAGGTCGTCGGGTACGCCAACCGTATGATTACAAATGGTGGCCCAGCTCAGGTCGGCCCCGCGCAGATCGGCCCCGCGCAGGTTGGCCCAGCGCAGGTTGGTCTTGATCAGGTTGGCCCCGCGCAGGTCGGCCCCGATTAAGTCGGCCCCGCGCAGGTTGGCCCAGCGCAGGTTGGCCCCGATCAGGTCGGCCCCGCGCAGGTTGGCCCCGCTCAGGTTGGCCCCGATCAGGTTGGCCCCGCTCAGGTTGGCCCCGCTCAGGTTGGCCCCGCGCAGGTTGGCCCCGATCAGGTTGGCCCCGATCAGGTTGGCCCAGCGCAGGTTGGCCCCGCTCAGGTCGGCCTCGCTCAGGTTGGCCCCGCACAGATCGGCCCCGCGCAGGTCGGCCCCGCTCAGGTTGGCCCCGATCCGAGCGGGCAAAACACCTGCATTGATAGCCCACCCGACATAGTAACGGAGGAATTCATCCGCCAGAATCTCTCGCCACTTCTCCTCACGCTGTGGCGACTCCCCCCAGAGCGCCGACACATCAAGGCCACTGGGGAAGCGTATGACGAATCTGGCCTTTGCATCAGAACATGCGTTGAATCGTGTGAGCAGTTCTGCATTGATAATCATTTTCCCCGCCTTTCATATCGCTCCCGAACCCGCTTCAGCCATGCGCCCATGAGCGGCGCGAAAAGCGCGGAGAACCCGCACCAGCAGGCCAGGAGAATGCCGAGATCAACGGGTTGCATAGCGGCGCTCCCTGGCTTGGCTGCCCGCCTTGATCGCCTGCCCGGAAATGTGCAACTCTAGCTGCTCCACGTCCCACCCGCGAACCATGCCCGCGCATCGGCCAGAGCAGGTTTTGACATCCACGCGGCGCGGTCGGTCAAAGGCGACGATGCGATACTTTCCGTTGAGCGGGATACCACAGTTAGCGCAGGTCATACGGATTCACTTTCCACGGTTTCCAATATCGCGCGCCGTGAATCGGGTACAGTTTCACCGACTCAATCAGGCCGTCCATCTCGTGTTCCTCGATATACTGCCGCAATTCGCTGGCGCTGCACTCCAGGCAGAATGCCATCAAGCGCAGACTGGCGCGCTTCTGGAGCATGGCGACGATTGCGGCGTGATGCGGTACGAGGTTCACGTTTCCTCAATCATTCAGAAAATGTGCGGTCGGGAATCGAACCCGATAGCGGATTGGTCAGTAATGCAGAATCACGGTTTTAACCGCTTCTGACATCGCGTGTCGCTACTGCGCCACCACGCCGCCGCACATCCGATCCGCGCTGCCGTCTAGCTGCATCAAGCGAGCAAGCCTCTGTACCTGGCCTCGGTGCAGTGAATCCGCCGAGTCACGTACAGCGCAGATCGATTGTTAATCTCAGAAAGTCCACGCTTAGATCGGCGACCATTTCTGCCGAATTAGCAGCATCCTCTATCGCGTGTGTTGCCGCTGCCACGACTTCCATTGCCTGCCCACAGCGCCCCGTCAGGGTCGTGTATCGTTGTCCCTGCGCTCACGAGCTTGGGGACGACTTCAGATTTGGATTCATGAGAATCCAGACGCATCGCAGGCATGTCCCTGTCACGCCGGCGCAGCGGGAGCGCCGGCTATTCGGTTGTTAGCGGCGTTCGTGCGCCGAACGTCTCTCCTTCCAGAACCGCCACAGCCTGCGTGGTGGAAGCCACCTGAACAGCAAGAGCAGGCCGAGCGGATCGTTGACGACAATCCCGAAATCCGAGTCGATGCTCATGTCATGCCACCTGCATGACCTTCGCCACATTCACAGTACGCGCCCGGCGCGCGCTGGCCGGCTTCAGGTTGTGGATACGCTCCGTGTTGCCGCGCCGGAGTTGCCAACGGCGAACCATGAGCGTTTGTTCATCAAACATCCACCAGCGTTGTACGATGCTCTTGTCGATGCCTCTCATGCCGCCTCCTCTGCCAGTGTCTCAATCGTGTGCCGCTGCCCGACCTGGTCGAGCACGGCGCGGATGTTCTCGACCGTGATCTCCGCGTAGCCTTCGAGCAATGCCGAAGCCAGGATGTGATTGTAGTCTGCGTGGCCCTCCGCGCCGAGATAGCGCGGGTACTGCTGCGCCCATTCGTCGGCGGCGGTGCGAAATGCCTTATCAGCGCTGCCCTTCACCATCGCCAGCTTGCGCGGCTTGGCGGGCTGCGGCGGTGGCGCTGATGCCGCTGCCGGCGTGGGTGTTGGTTCCGCGCCCGGCTTGGCTTCCGGTTCGAGCGCGGGCTTATCATCGCGTACGGACGCGGTAGTGTATTCGCCTTCAATGGTCAAATCTTCCATGTCCTGAGTGAAGAACTCAGAAGCATTGACCGCAATCAGAGTCGCGGCAATCAAGGCCCGCTTCTGCGCCATCTTCTGAATCGTGTTCACCTGGTCAGCGATGTCAGGATTGAGAATCTGCCCGACTTGTTGAGACGTGATGATCGTGTCATCGTCCTTGAACTTCCAGCCGCAACCGCCGCGTTTGACGAAGCATACCCAACCGCCGCCGTATTCCTGTTTGCCTTTGATGATGGTAGCCTTGTGGCAATTCGGGCATACCCGCTGTTGATCTCTGTAGCGATATTTGCGTTCCCGGCTATTGCATGAACCGTCACCTTCAGCAATCAGAACATCGCCGCGTGAGAGTTGACATTTGTAGTTGAACATGAATAGCGGTTCGTGCTCAGCGTCGCCCCACTCCAGCATCTGATTAACAATGAGAAAGCGACTTGATAGACCAAACAGCGTGCAGAGTTTTTCTGCGCCCGGCTTGAGGAGTGTCGGCTTGGTCGTGCCCGGAATAACGCCGTAGTCAACGTCCTGGCGCATGATCCGCTGCACGAATTCGACCAGTGCATTGTATCGGTTCACTGATTCCGTAATGCTCATCGCGGGCATGTTACTCAAGGCACGTGTATCGTCTGTCATGTCATTCTCCAAGTAGGGTAGGGGGCCTATCCGCCATAGCGCGCCGCGCCCGCTTCATCATGTGCGGCTTGTGCGCCATATTGTTCCAGCGCATCCTCGGCGCGCTCAGCGGGCGTGAACTCCTCACAGTAGGCCAGAACTGCATCGATGTCCTGGCTATCGATGGCACGCCCGGAGCGCAGGGCGGCGCGCGCCTTCAACACGAAGCACAGAAGCTCGTCGCGTTGCAGCTCCAGATCGCGCAGCCGTGCTTCGAGCTGCTCGATCCGTCGTTCGGCCTGCCGCAGGCGCGGCAGGGGCGCGGTCGGGATGAGAGTTTCGGGGTTGATGTGGTACTCCATTATGACGGCCTCACTCACAATCAGAACAGAATTTCCCCATTTCGTCGCTTGTCATCGGCAGGACACAAACGTGTCCGAGACTTATTTGCATCCTCTCCACCATCGATCATTGGCGATGGCGCGCACCCGCGCCGCCTCCCTTGTCCGATGATCCCAGAATCGCTTCGAGGTGGCCTCGAAGCGATAATCGAGATGATTTTTGCTGGTGCGGTCGTTCCTGTCCCATTCCTCCGCCCACCTGTCCGGGGCGGTCAGATCGATTTTACTCATCTCATCTCCGCGCTATTCGGGCGCACCCAGCGGCGGGGCCGCAATCGATTTGTGTCTCCGAGCCTGCGCCGCTCTCCAACGGCGCAGGAGCAGGACGCAAACATTACCGATATTTGCTGCACACACCGCACCAGGCCCAGTCGAGTTGACACTCGCAGACCGGGCAGTAATCGTATGTCTCCGGCGTGTGTGCTTCCTTCAACGGGGCGCGTAGCTCATTCCACAGGCGCTCACGCTGGTCGCGGGCCTCGTATGGGATCGTGCTCACTGCGTTGAATACATCGCTGTAGCTGTACGGGTTCATGTTCTCCTCGCGCTATCACGGGCGCACCCGGCGGCCAGGCCGCAATCAGTCACTCATCCTGTCGTAGCAGTCCGGGCAGGATGTGCCCAGGCTGGCATTCATGCGTTGTCCATGCGGGACTGAATGCCCGCAGTCGCACTGCACCATGACCACCGGCGGGGCGATGCGCTTCCGACCGATTACGCCATAGGAGTGATCGTAATAGTGGTTCGGGGATTTGCACCACCTGACCGAGCGGCCCGATTCGAGAACTGAAACGATCTGCTCTCTAGTCTGACCCTCGATTTCCATCGCGCCCGCGATGGCAGTCTCAAGCTCGGCCTGCGTGGGGGTTTTCCAGGTTTTGCCCATGCTGCCTACGTACCCGTCTGTCATCGTCATGTGCTGGAGTTCCATCCCGTCACCTCGTTCTCTCGTCTGCATTGTTTATACCACACCTTGACCGCGCGTGTCTATAGTTTGTTAGAATTTTCTGTTAGAACGAGGTTACAGCATCGCAACTATCGGCGGGCGGGGTGACATAAGAGGAGCACTTGACACATTGTAGGAATTGTGTTATATATGAGCGTATGAGAAACGCTAAAAAGACTATAAACATTTCCCCTGAGTTACATCGCGACCTGGCCGTTATCGCTGGCGGCCGAGGAACGACAGTTGGAAAGCTGGCCGAGGCCGTCCTGTCGGCGTACATTCTGCAATCGACGAACCCGAAACTCAAGCTGCCCGAACGGAACGGGAAACGAAAGAAGACATGATCGAGTTTCTTCAGAACGCCTTCGACCTGCTCAGGGTGTTGATCGCGTTCGCATTCTTACTCTACCTCCTCCGCCGCGCTGCCTTGCTAGACGCAGAGATCGGCGAGCGCATCGCGCATACCTCTAATGCAGTCGTCACGTCTCAGGGTCTAGTTGTGTTCACGGCGCAGCCGGTCGGCCTATTCCGTTGGCGCATCGATCACGAGGTACACCACTCCATCACGCCAGCACCGGCGCCGATCAATGTACCCATCAGTCTTAACGGGCAGCCGGTCGGTTCGTTCCTCTCGCACGATCCAGCACATCAGCACGCGCTCGATGTGGTCAATCAGTCGCGCCGCAAATACGGCGAGGACTCTGAGCGCATCCTGCCTGCGGCTGAATTTGTCGGCTCTCCGAACACATGGCAGTTCGGCAAGAGCTATCTGGATGAACACTACGGCACTTACAGTACAAGCAAGGGCACGTTCTGCGGTAGCCCATATCCGACACTCAAAGCGGTGATGCACGCGCTCATCCACTCCCCTACCCCACAGGGGAATGGACAACAGGCGTAGGGATATGTAAGGTAATGCAACGGAGAGAGATACGGGATAATGCCATATATTCCTGTTTAATTACGTTCGGAACGCCTGTGGCAAAAAACTCATAGAGAAGTCTAGGGCAACTTCCAGGTATCTAAAAACATAGGCATGGGACGAAACAGGAGGGGTGTACGACGGGCGTACACCTGGCTCAAACTCAAAGACGATGTGCTATACTGGCGAGGCGGAAAACAGCCTATTTCATTCCGAGAGATTGCTGCGATGTTTGATGATAAAGTGACGTTTGGCGCAGTACAGAGAATCAGCTTGGGTATCGAACCAAAGACCGCACGTGTGAGGCAGGGATTCAGATTACCTGTGTATGAAACCATCCTTGTATGTAGTCGGTGTGGGGTGGTTCATCCGCAACGCAAATCATGCCCGACCCGATCGGTATCCAATAATGAAAGAAAGCCGCGTAAGAATTGGAAGGGTTTGGCGATGTGGCTAGTGGCCTTGATGCTCTATCAGGACGAGTACAGCCGTGCCGTTCCTGGCGGAGCGAGAGCGCGAGTGAGTCGATGAAACGAGCAATCTTGATCGGGCTGGGCGCGCTGGCGTTGGCCGGCTGCTATGCACCACGGGATTACGCCGAAGCCGATGCAATGGTCATCGCGGCACGGACTGAGGCGGATCGTCAAGCTGTGGCGATTCAGGCCGAGGCGACGCGGCAGGCCGTCATCGCGGCGGGCAAAGCCGAGCTTGAGCTTGAACGTGAGCGCGAGCTACAGCGGCAAACCCTCGCACAACAGGCGGACGCGCAAGAGGCCGAACACGCGGCACGGCTGGCCGACATCGAAGCGCAGGGCGCACAGCGGTTAGCCGACATCCGCGCGAAAGAGGCTGAGGCAGTTGCGCGTGGTGAGGCGGCTTGGATTCGGCCAGTGGCCGAGGCGTTTATCGTCGGTATCGGCGCGGTGGGTCTGGCGCTGGTCGCTATCATAGCATCGCTGACTGTACGGCGCGTAGGTTCGGCCTGGGCGTTGAAAGTTGAACGGAAAGCAGACATCCCGCTATTGATCAATTACAATTCGCGCACGCTGACGGCGCCGATCATGCTGGCACTGGTGCAGGGTGTGCCGACGTTGGTCAATCCGAACACGGGTGAGGTTCTGCCGCTTAACACGACGCGCAATGCAGAGGCGGCGCGATTGCGTTTCCTGACTGCGCAAAATATCGTCGCTTTGCAAAACAGCAACGAGCACGCGCCGCTCATTCCTGACCTGGATGAAAATGGATCGCGGCAAACTCGCTAAAGCGCGGCGATCATTGTCGGCATCGAGCCCAAAGCGTTAATGCTGTCTATGGGCCCGCAGAGCCACGACCATGAACAAACCCGCTGACCTTGCCAAAAAACTCCACCGGCTTGTGGTCTCGCCTAATTCCAGCGAGGCCCAGATCGCCGCACGTAAGCTCTCCGATCTTGTTCGGGAACATGGCTTGCGATTGAGCGATCTGGATATGGCACACGAAGACCAACGAGTTGTTTACCGTGATCGGATTGTCAAAGTCGAAGTCCCCAAGATCGTTTACCGTGATCGGATCATTGAAGTACTGGTCTATTGAGATTGGATCATCCATGTTCCGCCTGCGCCACCATCGCCAACCACCATGCCGCTGCCTATCCACTCGATACGTCATCACAAGACCGGCGATGATGTGTACTGCATGCAAAAATGTTCCTGTGGCGAATGGTTCACTGATAGCGATTTCTATAGACACATGAACACGACTTACTATGCACAGAGACGTAGCATGAAATGACTACGTTGGGTAAGCTCGCTAAGGTGCGCCGCATCATCAAGCATCTTGACAGTGTGTTGACTCTGTGCGAAACTGATGAGGTATTCGGCCTGCACGAATACCGCGAAATGCAGGCGATGGTTAACGCATTACTGACCGCGCGCTCGTGTGCGGCCAACATCTCGATGCGCCTCGGCGACGACAGCGCATATCGCACTCAGCCGCATGTAAACATCAAGGTCAACTATGAGGATAGCGCGTGAGTAAACCGAAACTGCTCGATCTGTTCTGTGGTGCTGGTGGTGCCGCGCGCGGTTATCAGCGCGCAGGCTTCTATGTCGTCGGCATCGACAATCGACCGCAGCCGCATTACGTTGGTGACGAATTCATTCAGGCTGACGCGCTGGAATATGTCGCGGCGCACGGGCAGGAGTTTGATGTGATTCATGCAAGTCCACCATGCCAGGGCTATAGTCAGATGAGGTATCTCAAATGGCTGCACGATCGTGAATATCCTCTCCTGATTCCAGAAACGCGGGCCGTATTGCAAACAACAAACGCATTGTGGGTGATTGAGAACGTTAGCAACTCGCCGCTAATGGGGGCAGAATTGTGTGGTGCGGCTTTGGGATTGCCCATCAGAAGGCACAGACGTTTTGAAAGCAATATTCTATTGTTGTTCCCTCCGTGTCCGGGACATACTGTGATGTATGCAGGTAAATCACAGATGTCACAACGGGGCAGAAATGGAGGGATCATGGGTATTCCGCCAGATTGCGATCCGCGTCGAGCGATGAATGTTGAATGGATGTCACTCAGAGAAACGCGACAAACCATCCCGCCTGCCTACACAGAATTCATCGGGCGATTTCTGATGGAGGCCATATCGTGAAGTTTCTTATTCGTATCATCATTGCTTTTTTGATTCTCGCCTCTTGTATCGGTCCCACGCCGACGATTAGTCCGATCCCCTCTCCGATTCCATCGCCGCTCGAAGTTCCATGTACTCCAACTGTCACCAGCAGGATCGGGTTGCACATTGTACCTGGTCGGCGTACCGGCTTCGGCACATTCCTACAGCGCCTTGTCGATGCGTGTGTCAATCTCTCAGTCGTTAAGGCAGTGGACGATCTATCACCACTGCGCGAGGTCGAGCGATTGATGCCAGCGACGATAACGGTCGGACGGTTGAACACGGCAATCGATCCGGCGACGGGAGTCACGTTCGATCTCCAGGCGTTCAAGCCCGGAGATTTCCACAACTCGGCGCGCGAAGCGGCTGACGTTTATTGGTATCTCGCCGCGCCGATATGGCTCAGGTTCCCAGAGGTCAACGCCTGGGAATTGTTCAATGAGTATTCGCCCGATCCTGGTTCGCCGGAATGGGGATGGCAGTCGTCGTTTTTTATCCAGATGATGATGAAGGCGGATGAGGCGGGATTGAAGCTCGTGCTATATGCCTTCAGCGCAGGCAACCCACCGCTCAACGAGGCGACGATCGCAGAGATAACACCTGCGCTGCGATACGCGATGGCGCACGGCCACTACCTCAGTGTGCATGAGTACGGCGGAGTTGCGTCCGGCGATCCTGACACATTGCGCGGTTCGATTCTCGCGCTGCGCTATCGGCAGTTGTATGCGGCGTTGCCAACAGATGCGCGACCACGATTGATTGTCAGTGAGGCGGGGCAGGCGGGCGGGTATGAGTTCATCGGTGTGCAACCGTTCATCGAGGATTATGCCTGGTACAGCGCGCGACTCGCAGAGGATGATTACGTGGTCGGTGTTGCGGCCTGGACGCTCGGCAATTGGGGGAACGCGAATTTTCAAGATGCACTACCGGCGCTGGCCGACTATCTCATCCGC